>Ga0136617_10000101_pt1 | contig 59363 bp, 55 predicted proteins | sample AntDrymUQ3222106_2_FD_129672 | JGI IMG/M metagenome (GOLD analysis project Ga0136617, IMG submission 129672) | Polar desert sand microbial communities from Dry Valleys, Antarctica - metaG UQ322 (21.06) | ecosystem: Environmental > Terrestrial > Soil > Desert | place: Antarctica: Dry Valley...
CTCGATTGTTTTGCGAAATTCGCTTGGCGTCGTCGCGCCAACGCATTGAATCTCGCCACGCGAAAGAGCCGGTTTCAAAATATTCGCCGCGTCCAGAGTTCCTTCCGCCGAACCCGCGCCGACGAGCGTGTGCAGTTCGTCAATAAAAACGATGTATTCGTTGTGTTCTTTGAGTTCCTGCATTATTTGTTTGAGGCGCTCTTCAAACTGTCCGCGATATTTTGTTCCGGCGACAATGAGCGACAAATCAAGCGATAAAATGCGTTTGTTATGCAGAAACGACGGCACGTTTTTTTCGATAATTCGCTGCGCCAAGCCTTCGATAATCGCCGTTTTTCCGACGCCCGATTCGCCGATTAAAACCGGATTGTTTTTCGTGCGGCGACAGAGAATTTCAATTATTCTCTCAACTTCCGCGCTGCGTCCGATGAGCGGGTCGAGTTTGCCATTTGCCGCTTCGGTCGTTAAATCTCGCGTAAATTCTTGAAGATGCGGAACATCAGTTTTTTCTTTTCCGGCAGAGTAAAAATTCGGAAAACCGTTTTGTCCGGCGATTTCCGCGCGGGCGTCTCTTAAACGCAAGCCGTGTTGAGCGAGAATTTCCGCCGCAATCGAATTTTCCTCGCGCACAATTCCCAAAAGCAGATGTTCGGGTCCGATGTTCAAACTTTGCAAATTTCTACTTTCTTCGCTGGCAAAAACCAAAATTCGCTTTGTTTCGGGAGCGAGATGCAGCTCGGCAGATTGCGGTATGCGTTCGCGCAAAACAATTCTTTCTTCGACTTCGTGCCTGACGGTTTGAACCGTCAGCGGATTGCGAAACGGGAAAAATCTTGCCGAAATGGTTTTATCTTCGCGCATTAACCCGAGCAGAATGTGTTCGGGCGAAATAACCTGCGAGCCGTATTGCAGCGCTTCGTGGCGAGCAAAGAAGATAACGCGCCGCCCTTTGTCCGTATAGCGTTCAAACATAAATAAAATAAATCCGACCTTTTATAAACTAAAATCTATTATAGCTAAACTTTGATGCGAATTACCAAAATTTTCAAGATTAAAATTTTTTCGAGCTTCTTAAATATAGTTGCATAGAGGCGGGAAATCCAAAAATTTATTTAACGGTAAGTTATGAATAGTGAATAGCAAGCGAAAGAAGATGGCTCAATCTTGCAAGCAAAACTCATCACTCACCATTTACAGTTCACCGCTAATAAAATTTATTGTGTTCTTAAATTTTCCAAAGGTTTGACGCGGCTTGCCTTGAAAGCCGGATAAACGGTAGCTGATAAGCACAAAAGAAATGCGATGAAAACAATTAATAAAATATCCGTCAAATTAGGGCGAAGCGGAATGTAGCTTAAAGAATAAACTTCCGCCGAAAGACTAATAATTTTATAATAATTTCCCGCGAAACAACCGAGTAATCCAAAAGCGACACCGAAAAAAATTCCTAAGCACCCCAGAAATAAACCTTCAAACAGAAAAGCGAAAATCAGATTTTTCGCCTGCGCGCCACACGTTCTTAAAACGGCAATGTCCAATCTTCGCTCACCTACGAGCAACGCGAGCGTGGTTGTGATATTCAGAGCCGCGATAAAAATTATCAGCGAAATGATTGCCAGTGCGACTTTTCTTTCAAGACTGAGAGCGGCAAAAAGCGGTTGGTTTGCTTCCTGCCAGTCCACGACGTTATAGCTTTCGCCTAATTGGGCGCGAATTTCTTTCGCGGTTTCATCCGCTTTATAAATGTCCTCGACTGATACATTCAAAACCGCCGGCGCAAAATCGGACTGTCCTTTGAGAAGCATAAAATCTTCTGGTGAAACTTGAATCCACGTCAAATCGTATTCGTAAATTCCGGTTTGAAAAGTTCCACCAATACGAACGCGCGTTCTTTTCGGTTCAGACTGGTTTTCGAGCGTGATAATTTCCGCTTCATCACCCGTATTTAAGTTTATTTTTTCGGCAAGTCTTTCGCCAAGCGAAATATCAGTGGTCGGTTGTTCGCGTTGATTGCTGACAACTTTTAAGACCGCGTAGTTTACTGTGTCTTTGCTGCTGATAATCGCGCTTTCGTAAGTTGTCGCGGAAACTTCTTTGACATTTTTTATTTCTTCCAAGTCTTCTTTGATTTTCTCCCAATCAGAAATTTCTGCGCCGTCATTTTGAAAAACGGAAACGTGCGCTGTATTGCCGAGGATTTTATCTTGCATTTCTTGGCTAAAGCCGCGCGTTATCGCCTGAGCGATAATCAAGCTCGCCACGCCCGCCGCAATTCCGACGACGGCGACGAGCGCGGTAAAACGCGCCAGACTTTTTCGACCGGTGCGAAAATACTTTAATGCGAGTTTTAATTCAAAAAGCACTTTTCAATGGTAAATGGTAAATGGTAAATGGTAAATGACGAATGTTTCGGCTAAAATTTATCTTTGGTTCGGGTTGAAAAAAATCCAAAATCCAAAATCCAAAATCAAAATGCCCCTTAGCACAATCGAAGCAGCCGCCCACGACATTGCCGACGGCAAAATGATAATTATTGTTGACGACGAAGACCGCGAAAACGAAGGAGATTTGGTCTGTGCGGCGGAAAAAGTTACGCCCGAAATTATCAATTTTATGGTGACACACGCTCGCGGTTTAATCTGTTTGCCTTTATCCGAAGAGCGTTGCGACGAGCTGCAACTGCCGCCGCAAACCGCCGAGAACACTTCGAGTATGGGAACGGCTTTCACGATTTCCATCGAAGCGCGCGAAGGCGTGACGACGGGAATTTCCGCCGCCGACCGCGCTCGAACGATTTTGACCGCTGTAAATCCGCGCTCAAAACCCTCGGATTTAGCGCGTCCCGGTCATATCTTTCCGCTTCGCGCGAAAAAAGGCGGCGTTCTTGTTCGAGTTGGACAAACCGAAGCGAGCGTTGACATTGCCCGAATCGCGGGCTGTTATCCGGCTGGCGTCGTGTGCGAGATAATGAACGAAGACGGCACAATGGCGCGGATGCCGGAACTCGAAAGATTTGCCGCGAAACACGATTTGAAAATAATTTCTGTCGCGGATTTGGTTCGTTATCGAATTCATAAAGAAACGCTTGTGCGGCGCGTTGTCGAAACCGATTTGCCGACCGATTACGGAACATTTCGCGCCATTGCTTTTGAAAACATAATGAACGGCGAAACGCATGTCGCGCTGACGATGGGCGATTTTTCGCAAGCAACCGAACCGGTTCTCGTGCGCGTCCAAACCGAGAACATTACCTTTGCAATGTTCGGCTCAAAACTTGGCGAGGCTGCGCAAGCCATCCAAACCTCCTTAAAAAAGATAGCCGAAACCGGGCAAGGCGTGATACTTTATTTACGGCAGCGTGAACACAATCTCGATTTGATTCACCAACTACAAACTTACGCCGCAATGCAGGAAAAAAATCTTGATTTTCAAGCCGCCCGGAAACAAACTGGTTACGGAAGTTTCCGCGATTACGGCATTGGAGCACAGATTTTAAATGATCTAGGCGTAAAGAAAATTCGGCTTTTGACCAATCATCCGCCGAAGATAAATGCCATCGAAGCGTTCGATTTGGAAATCGTTGACGTTGAGCCGCTTTAGAATGTTTGATTTGAAAATAAAATTTGGCGAAGTTCGATTTTACTTTCCAAAAACTGTAAAAAGTCGCTAAAATAAATTTGCTGCTTTCCCCTTTTGCTAGATGTCCCAAGAAAACAACAACCATACTGAAGAAATTCCAGAAGAATTATCCGAAGAAAATACGCCGCAAGAAAACTCGCCCGAACAGCGGCGCAGAGAATTATTTACGCGCCGAAACGCGGTTATCGCGCTCGGTCTAGTGGCGATTTTGGCAATTGGGCTGGCTCTTCTGACGACGGTTTCTTATCGTTATGGCGTTTTTGATAATTACATCAAACAGCAGTTTGTCGCCAAAATGGAGCAAATCGGAATCGTTTTCAGCGCTGACGTTTTTCGCGTTCGCGTCGCGCCGCTTCGCCTTGAACTAAAAAACGCTACTTTTAATGACAAAATAACCGGCGATAAATTATTTTTTGTCCAAAACGCCAACCTTCATCTAACCGTTCAAGACCTTTACGCCTGGCAATTGAGCCGTGATATTTCAATTGACACAACCGAGATTGACGGCGTTGAAGCGTGGGTAAAATTTGACGAAAACGGGAGATCGAATTTTTCCAATTTGAATTTTGTCGAAGATGAAGCCGGTTCGCGCGTCAATTTTACTTATTCTTCATTAAAATTTTCGGTCAAAAACGGTCTTGTTCATTTCGGCGACGTTCAGCATAAAATTTCTGCCGACGCAAAAAATGTTTTATTGTTTATCGAGCCGGAAAACGCTCTTGTTCCTGACGATGAAAAACGTTACCGAGTTGATTTTACTTCAACCGATTCAAATTTTGTTTATGATGAATCGGTCGTCGAGCCGATTGATATTCGCGCCAGAGGAGTTGCCAACAACCGTGGTGCGGAAATCAGCGAATTAACGCTCACATCGCCAATTGGCGAATCTACATTAAACGGCACAATCACCGATTGGGAACAAATAAATTATGATTTAAATGTTGAATCAAGCATTGATTTAACGCAAACGTCAAGCATTTTGCCTTTGGGAACGGCTCTGCGCGGCGTCGGCAATTTCAGCGGAAAAGCTACCGGAAGATTCATCGGTGATTGTGAAGAAAATAATCCGAACGGCGAATGCAAAGGTGATTTCTATCGCGTCGAAGGCGAGATTCAATCGGACGCGCTGGCAGCGTCGAACATTCGTCTTAAAGCACTAAAAATCAACGCCACCGTCGAAGGCGAAAATTCGATGTACGAAGCGAACGGCAAGGCGATTGCCGAAATGCTCACATTTGAAGATTTTCGCATAGATTTGCTGCAAGTAATCGGCAATGTTCGCGGCACGGGAACTGATTTTCGATGGGTCGGCGAGTTGCAGGCGGCGGCGGCAAAAACGCCAGCCGGAACAATCGCCGGGCTTTTCGTTTCCGACGCCGTCGCCGAATACAAAGACAGTCGCCTTGATGCGAATTTAGGCAATGTCCGCGCAGGGAGTTTTAACTCGCCGGATGCCGCCGTTCAATCTTTGCAGGCGCGAAACGTCCGGGTTTTTTCCGACGGCGACCGAACGGACGTGACTGCGCCGAATCTTAATGCCGGAAAAATAAAGGCTGGAGACGCGACGCTGACCGGCGTTAACGCGGGTAACTTAAAACTTTCCAAACGCGGCGAGCAGACTGACGTTACCGCCGGAAATTTTCGGGCAAGTTCAGTCGAAACAGCGGACGCGAAACTGCGCGGCGTCAACGCGGGCAATATAAAAGTTAGAAACAGAGGCAGCCGAACCGACGTTGACGCCGGAAATTTGCGCGCTGAAAGCGTGGAAACGGAAGACGCGCGTTTGCGAAACTTAAACGCGGGCGGAGTGACGCTCTCTCAGCAAAACAATTCCACAAACATTACGGCGAAAAATGTTCAGGCGGATGGTCTCGATGCACAAGGCGCGAAAGTCGGTAATTTAACGGCTTCTGGAGTTGACGTAAAAATTGCCGATAACGAAACGCTCGTTTACTCAAACAATCTGCAAGTCGCAAAACTCGAAACCGACGCGGCTGTTTTGGGAACGTTAAATGTCGCGGGCGTGCGTCTGTCAATCAGACAAGGCAGAATTGAAGGAACTTCCGGCGACATAAATGCCGGAAATGTGACGCTCGTTAAAAATTCCGATTTGCCTGAAGGCGGAAAACTCGAAAACGTGAAAATTTACAAACCCGTTTTTGTGCTTGAAGATTCGGGACGTTATCGGGCGAGCGCGGATATGAGTTTGGGCGGCGGCGTTTTGGGAAGTATCAAACTCGGCGCCGCGCGTGCTTCGGTCGTCGCGCAAAACGAACAAGTCGCGCTTAATAATTTAAGAGCCGACGTAATGGAAGGAAAAATCAACGGTAACGCGGTGATTGCTTTAAACAATCGCAATCGCTCGCGCATTGACGCCGATTTTTCAGACCTCGATTTATCGAAACTGCTCGCATTGCAAGGCGGGCGCGTCGTGCCGATTGAAGGCAAAGCAACCGGAAAAGCAAATCTTACTTTTGCCGGAACAAACTTTAAAACCGCGAGTGGCAACTTAAACGCCGATTTTGTTGCAAACGCCGGAACTGCCGAACGCGGGCTTGTTCCGTTAAACGGGCGGCTCGCGCTAACCGCCAACAACGGACTTTTTAATGTTGATTACGCCGATTTGAAAACGGAAAAAAGCGGCTTTAACGCGACGGGACGTTTTGATTTGAGCGGAAACAATTCAAACTTAAATCTCGCTCTCAATTCTTCCGACGCAACGGAAATCGAACGCATCATCAGAGTTTTAAATCTTTCACCGGAACTCGAACAGCAGCTCGACAACTACCAAGCGCAATTTGCGGGAAATTTCAATTTTACCGGAACGCTGACGGGAAATTTGGAAGACCCGACGGTTGAAGGACGGGCGGCGGTTGATTCGCTCGTTTTGCGCGGACGCGATTTAGGTTCGCTCGCCACCAATCTTTTTGTTTCGCCCGTCGGCATCGAACTGCGCGACGGCGTTTTGCGTGAGCGAAACGGCGACGGAAACCTCGCTTTCAATGTTAATGTTCCAAGCGTTGGCACGAATAACATTTCCGTTCAGGCAACACTTAATAATATAAATACCGGAAATCTTCTCGCCGCTTTGCCGGTAGATTTTTTGCCGTCGCAGATAAAAGATTTTCAGGCGCAAACTTCAGGCACAATAAATTTAAGCGGTTTGCCAAACGCGATGCAGGGCGAAGCGAATATCTCATCGGGCAAAGGCACGATAAACGGCGAGCCGTTCGACGGATTTGACGCGCGGGCGACGTTTCAGGGAAATATCGCAACGCTCGAAAAATTTGAAGCGCGTTTCGGCGAAGGTTTCCTGCGGGCAAACGGAACTTATCAAACCGATACGACCGCTTTTGATTTTGACGTTCAAGGCAAAGACATCGCGCTTGCCCGAGTTCGCCCGTTTTTGTCCGGCGCAGCCGACCTTTCGAGCATCAACGGAATTGTTGATTTGCAGGCAAAAGCGACGGGCAGAACCGAAGATGCGAGAACTTACAACATTAATTTTAACGGGGTCGGGCGCAACGTCGTCGTCAATGAAAACGCGCTCGGCGAAGTCGCGTTTGTCGGCAAAACGGAAAACCAACAACTGAACGCGAATTTAACCGCCAGTTTTCAAGGCAAGCCGCAAGTCATTACGGCAAGCGTAAATTTCGCCGACGAAAATCTTCCGTTTCGGGCTGAAACGACATTTAATCAAACCGAACTCGCGCCGTTTATTGATTTGGTTCGCGCGCCGGAAAGAGACGCTGTGACCGGAGAATCTACAAGTGCGGTCGGCATTACCGGACAGGCGACGGGCAGAGTGTTTTTGGAAGGCAATCTTTCCGCCGTTGATCCGACGACCGGAAAGCGCGGCTTTACAACCGATAATCTGGCGGGCGCGGCTGAATTCAGTCAATTCGCGCTGCAAATTGGCGAAACTCCGCTTATTGCGACAAAGCCCGTTTCCGTGCGGTTCAATACAAAAGAAGTTGTTATCAACAACGCCGAATTTTCTGGGAACGGTTCAAACGTCCTGGTTAACGGCACAAAGGCTTTGACCGACGAGGGAATAAACAATTTAACGGTCGAAGGAAGAATAAACCTCGGCATTTTTAACGCGCTTTCAAAAAATACTTTCTTTTCCGGTCTGGCAAAAGTTTCGGTTGATTTAAACGGAGTAAACAAAACGGCGCAATTAAACGGCACGGCGCAGCTCGAAAACGCGTCGGTGGCAACCTTCGTCGGCGCGGAACGATTGTCGTTTGACCGCATAAAAGGAAGCGTCAGATTTACTTCAAATCAAGCTGAGATTTCTGAGTTGAGCGGATTTCTTGGCGGCGGAAGAATTACCGCATCAGGCGGCGCCGTGATAAAAGGTTTGGAGCTTCAAGCCTTTCGGGTCGACGTTCGCGGAACAAACTTTACCGCGCCGCTTCCGCCAGATTTTATTACTACCGGTGACGCCGAAATCGAAATCAGCGGCGTTCGTCGAGACAATGAGATGAATACGCTCATTTCGGGAACGATTTTCGCCCGCCGCAGCGTTTATAATCGAGATATTGATTTGGCAGACTTTATCAGCCAGCGACGCCAAGGCTCGATTACCGAAAGCGGCTCGTCTTCTTCATCTTCATTTTTAGGCGTGCCGAAACTCGATATTCGCATCGAAGGACGCGACGCGCTCGTTGTGCGTAACAACTTAGCTGATTTAACCGCTTCGGCTTCTTTGCGAGTAACGGGCGACGTGGAATATCCGCAAATTTCCGGCAGAGTTACGGCAAACAGCGGAACGATTATTTTCCGCAAAGACCGTTACGAAGTGCAGCGCGGCGTGTTGGAGTTTCCGCCGAACACGAGCATCGAACCGTATATTAATCTGCAAGCTGAAACCGAGATAAAAGGTTATCGAATTATTGTTAATCTCGTCGGCGAATTAACCAATACCGAAAATTTGAACGCAACGGTTCGTTCAAGTCCGGCTCTGCCGCAGGCGGACGTTGTTTCGCTTATCACAACCGGAAATTTAGCCAATACCGACACGGGCATTCCGACTTTGGCGCAATCGGGCATCAACACGGCGGCGGAAATTTTGACCGACGAGCTGATTAATAATCCTTTGAGCCGCGCCACCGATAAACTTTTCGGTTTAAACAAATTCGAGATTGACCCGATTATTTCCGGTCAACGACTTAATCCTTCGGCGCGTCTAACCGTCGGCAGACAGATAAACAGAAATCTTCTGGTTACTTATTCGACGAATCTTTCAGAAGACCAAAATCAAGTTTTAGCCCTTGAATATCGCGTGTCGAATCGCTTGTCGTTTGTCGCCCAGTATGAACAGCGCTCGCTCAGCAACGTGACCAGAAATAATAATAATTTTAGTTTTGAAATTCGCTTGCGAAAGAGATTTTAAGAGGTAAATATTGAACCGCCGAGACGCCAAGATTCAGAAAAATAAACAACCAGGGATGAACATGATAAATAGGATAAAAAAACATTCATTTTATCCTGTCAATCCTTGTTTGTTTCTTTTTTTGACTTTCTTCTGTTGCTTGTCGGTTTTCGCGCAAAATAAATACGAAGACCGCCCGATTTCAAACATTCATATCAGATTTGAAAACCTTGACCGCGACGTAACCGGCGACGCGCAATTTCAGTTGAAAGAAGTTTCGGCTGCCGAGCAGTTTCGCGCCGTTGCGAAAAATTCGCTTGGCGAAAGATATACTCGCGTCAAAATGCGCGATGCTTTGCAGGCTTTATACGATACGGAAAAAATAATCTCTGTGCGGGCGGAAGCCGCCGAAGCCGGACAAAGCGCGGTTGATTTGCGCTTTTTTATCAAACGCAAAACACAAGCCGAAAAAGTAAATATCATAATTAATAACGCCGAAGGCAGAAAAGAAGTTACCGAGCAGCAACTTCTCCTGAAATTAAATTTGCTTAATCCGGGAACTGCGATTACCGAGCAAACTCTTCGCAATAACGCCGATTTGATTTTGGATTACCTGCGGCGCGAGCGCGGCTTTTTTAAAGCTGAAGTTTCGTATGACCAAAAACCTTCAGGCAGCGCAACTGACGTAATTATTACATTTGTAGTTACACCGAACGCGCAGGCGAAAGTCGAAAGTTTTAATATCAACGTTGAAGGTTTTGATACAACAAAAGTGCGCAAGGATTTGGAGCTTCAGCCGGGCGAGTTTTTTTCGCGCGAACTTTTAGACGAAGACGTTGCCAGAATTCGCAAAGAGCTGCGCGAAGAAAAATTTCTCGCGCCTGAACTGAAAGACCCGCGCGTAGTTTACGACAGCGATAAAAACACGGTCAACATCGAGTTGGAAGGAAAAGTCGGCGCGGTCGTCAATATCTCGGTCGAGGGCGGCGAGAAAAAAGTCGGCGAAAAAACGCAAACTAGACTTTTGACAGTTAAACGCGAAGGCACGCTTGATTATGCTGCGATTATCGAAGGCGAGCGGCGTTTGAGAAATTATTATCAGGAACAAGGCTACTTTTTCGCCGAAGTAAAAGCGATTTGCTCGGTCAACCCGGAATTTGCCGAAGACGAAGCTGGCGCGACAGGCAACGAAACCGCCGTTTTGTGTTCGGCGTTGAGCGGTCCGAGTTTAAAAGACCGTGTCGTTGACATAAAATACCAAGCCGATTTGAACCGTCGTTTAAAACTCGTTGATATTCGTCTCGAAGGCGCGGACGATATTCAGATTGAAGGATTGGGCGCATTAACAATTGCTGACATTCAAAGCGTTTTGAAATCGCAGGAAAAAAGTCTTTTAGGAATTGTTCCGTATCTCGGCTACGGACGCGGCTACACGAGCGCGGAAATTTTGGAAGACGACCGCCGAACGATTCAATCTTTGATACGTGAGCTGGGTTATCGCCGCGCTCAAGTTACTGCACGGCAGGGCGTTTCGCCTAATGGCGAAGATTTGATTATCACCTTCGTCGTTAACGAGGGAATTCCGACACGCATCGCCGGAGCTGAAATTAGGGGTAATAACCAGATTTCCGACGACGTTTTGTTGTCAAAGCTGCCAAATCTGGTCGGCAAAAATTTTTCGCGGGCGCGAGCGCGTAACGGTGTCAAGGAAATTGCTCAATTTTATTCGCAGGAAGGCTTTTATGAGGCGAAGGTAAATTATACGCTCGACGAACTGCCGCGCGAAGAAAACGCGACCGAAGAGCAGATAAAAATTATTTACAATCTCGAAAACGAAGGCAAGAAAACATTTATCAATCGTATTCTGATAAACGGCAACGAACTAACCGAAAGCGAAGCGATTATAAAAGCTATAAACCTGCGCGTCGGCGATGTTTTGCGCGCCAACGATATTTTTACCAGCGAGCAAAATCTTTACTCAACCGACGCCTTCAGCCTTGTCGAGATAAAACCCGAACAAGCAGGCGAGCGCGCCGACGGCAGCGGTTTGCGCGATATTATAATCAACGTCGTCGAGCAAAAACCGCGTCTTATTACATACGGCGGCGGTTTTTCAACCGACATCGGAGCGAACGGATTTTTTGATATTCGGCATTTTAACCTTTTCGGAAAACTCCGTCAGGGCGGCGCGAGAGTTCGCGCCAGTCGTTTGCAGCAGCTTGTTCAGATTGATTACATCAACCCGCGTTTTATGTCCGACGGAACAAACAAAGGCGGAACAATCAGATATTCGCCTTTAACCTTTTCCGCCCAATACGAGCGCGACTCGACGGTAACCAGATTTTTCCGCACCGCTTTTGACCGCGGAACTTTCGGCATCGTACAGCGCATTGACGAAGAGGGGAATCCGATTGACGAATTCGGAGCCGAAACCAGCGACCCGACTATCAATCGTCTTATTCTTTCGGCAGAAACCAGCCGTACAATTAGCACGAAAAACAGAAGTATTCTGTTTGTTCGTTACCGATATGAAGACGTGCGATTGTTGAATATCGAAAGTCTTCTGGTCAAAGAATTGCTTCGACCCGACGCAAAAGTGCGTATTTCCGGCTTGGGCGCGAACTTTGTATTCGACACGCGCGAAAATTGCAACGTCAAATATACGGTTCTCGATATTATCCAAAAGGGTGACCCGGGTGAGCCATGCCGTTACAATCCGAACGACCCGACGGGCGGCAACTATCTAACGGCAGCTTATAATTTTTCGCTTCCCGCGCTCGGCGCAAATATCGGTTTCCAAAAGTTTCAAGGCTCGTATAACACTTATTACACTTTTCCAAGATTGAAAAACACGACCGTTGCCGGACGCGCCATTCTTGGTCTGGCAAATGTTTTTAGCCGGAAGGACGGATTTTTGTCGGCGCAGTTTCCCGACCTTGAAGGCATTTTACCGATTAGCGAAAGATTTTTCGCGGGCGGCTCGACCACCCTAAGAGGTTTTGAATTCGAAGCGGCGGGACCGCGCGTAGCTATCGTTCCGCAAGGAATTTTCCGCAACCAAAAAGGCGAGCCTGTTTTCTTAGACCCTTTTACCGTCCCTTTTGGCGGTAATGCGCTGGCAATTGTTAATTTAGAAGCGCGTGTTCCGCTGACCGAATCAATTCGCGTCGTGCCGTTTTACGACGGCGGCAATGTCTTCCGGCGCGTCAGCGATATTTTCAACCCGCCCGACGTTGACCCGAACGATGTTTTTCGAAGTAATTTAAGAGCCGTTTGGTCTCACACGTTCGGACTGGGCTTACGATTAAAAACGCCGATTGGCGGCGAGTTTGCGGTTGATTACGGCTACCTGCTAAACCCGCCGCGATTTCTAATTCCGCAAACCGACGGCACGAATGCCATTTTCCGCCTGCGGCAAGGGCAACTTCATTTTAGATTTGCACAAGCGTTTTAATCAATTACGAATTACGAATGAAAGGAAAAGTTTTCTTCTAATTCGTAATTGATTTAAGTTCGTAATTTTCTATTTATTTTCGGATTGTATAATTAACTTTCGTCGTGCTTGAACCAGCAAATTGTCGCGTCGCGATGAAACTTCGATGTTTCGCACTTCGCCGGCGGGCGATTCTTTTAAGGCGCGTTTTGGCGCGTAAGTAACGACGTAGCTCGAATCAATAATTTGAGCGACGAGCGCCGTTTTTTCAAGCATTTCTTCGTTTGATTCGGGCAAGATAAATTCGCCGTTCGTATCGGCGGCGAGAGCGGCGAGGTATTTTTCGCTTTCTTCCAGAGATTTTTCGCGTTCTTTCATTTTGCGCAAAAACTCTCGGTCCGTATTTATCGAGCCGAGACGCGGCGCTCGCATCGTATCCTGAATGCCCTTCGGCATCGTCATTATCACTTCTTCGGGCGCTCTTTTCGGTTTCGGCTCGCCTTTCATAAAGACGCTTGTTTTCGGCGCGATTTGCGTTTTTTCCATTTGCGTATAACTGATAATGTGGACGTTGATGTCGGTTGCCAGCAAATTTTTCATCGCCGCTTGTCTTTCTGATAATTTATTAAAACTGTCGGTGCCGTCTGAAATTAAAACGAGATGCCGATTTTCAATCGGAGTTTTCTGAAGGAATCTAGTTGCCATTTCGAGCGCGCTGATAAACATCGAACGCCTGCCGAAATTCGCTTTTGTATTCAAAATTTTCAACGCTTCTTCTTTGCTTGTCCATTCGGCGATAATCTCAACTTTATCGTGATACTGCATTAAGGAAACCGAGTCTTGCGGTTGAAGCGCGTTTATAACGCCTTTCGCCGTTGCGCGTGTTTGTTTAAAACTTTTTGCCTGCCGCATTTCGCCGCCCGTGTCCATTACGATTAAAACATTGGCGGGAATGCGCCGCACGCTGGATACCTGATGAAGGCGGTCATCTTCCATTATTACCAAATCTTCTTTTTTTATATCTGATATAAACTTTCCGTTCGGGTCGAGAGCTGAAACATTTAATTTGATTTCTTCGGTAAAAATTCGTTCGGGTTCACCTTCGAGCGGTGGAGTTGGCGAAGTAGTCTGCGCGCTTGTTGAAATCGCGAATGCAAAAAGAACGGAGAAAATCGGCAGAAAAAAATTTATTTGCAGCGACATAAAAACTCCTCGATAATCAAATGATTATGCAGAATTTGATGCGTGAGCTAGAAACGGCGTTGTAGGGTCACGCCAAAGTGCCTGCCCCTACAATGTTATAAATGCGTCCGTGCTTCCCAGAGTTCGGGAAAGAATTTTTTTGAGAGAGTCGTGCGAAGATAGCCTGCGCCTTCCGAGCCGCCTGTGCCGCGCTTCATTCCGAGCATTCTTTCAACCATCAAAACGTGATTATAGCGCCACAGCGCAATGTTCTCGTCGTGTTCGATGAGCAAATCCTGCATTATGAATAAATCAGCGTATTTTTCCGGGTGCGTTAAAATCTCAACAATTGTCTGCACTCTTTCTTCGTTTGTTTCAACCTTAAAACTTTTGCGCCCCAAAAGATTCCAAAATTCATCGGCAAGACTTGGCTCATTGAACCTTTTCGTCAAACGCTCGTGCGCAAATTCATCATTGGCGAAATGATTTAACATTTTTTCGTCCTTTGCGCCGGAAACAAATTCGAGTTCGCGGAATTGCGTTGATTGAAAACCGCTCGCCGGATTTAATTTGTCTCTGAATTCAAGAAAACCAATCTGCGCCATCGTTTCCAAAATATGAATCTGGCTGACAACGACTTTTCCGATTGCCGTTACCGATTTCAGCGAATGATTAACGCGAAAGGCACGGTCTTCCCTGAGCCATCCGATACTCGCATCAATCTCGTGCAAAATCTGCTTGAACCACAACTCATACGTCTGATGAATGATGATAAACAACAATTCGTCGTGGCTTTTCGGGTCGGACAAAGTTTCCTGCAAGCCGATAAGTTCGGGAACTTTTAAGTATTCGTTGTAAGAAAGAAGATTGTTTCCGCCGTAATTACTCATAGATTTAATAATGTTTTCGTTTGTATTTATAATATGATTCGCGTTAATTTTACGCTTTTATTTATAAAATTAACAAAAACTTAAAAACACTTCTTGACACGACGCGGTATTTCCGATAAATTTTCCATCGTTCTATCAAAAAACAACACAAAAATAACCCCGAAAAAATCTTGTAGTTTAAGATTTTCTACTTGTTAGAAAATGAGTTTCTTTCATTTCTATTAATCCGCATTAAATGAAACTGAAATTTTGGTTTCGGCAAAGCGTGGTTTTTGTTTTTTTGCCCGTGTTTTATTGAAAATGCTTTCGGCTTAGAACTTGAAAAACGAATGTTTGCAAAAATGTTCATTAACTTAAAAATTCACTGAAGTTTGTAGGAGGAATTAGAAAAATGTCAAAAACAATCGGAAAGGTCAAATGGTTTAATAACGCGAAAGGTTACGGTTTTATCGAACAGCCCGGCGAGCAGGATATTTTCGTGCATTACAGCGCGATTTCCGGCGACGGCTATAAAACCTTGATGCAAGGTCAAGATGTTGAGTTTGAAGTTACCAACGGACCGAAGGGACCGCAGGCTGAAAACGTAATGCGCGTTGACGGATAAGTCGAATCGTTTGTCCGCTGACGGTTTTTCAAGGAAGCCGAACAGCGTTATTTAAAAAGGAAAAGCGATTTTAATCGAGTCGCTTTTCCTTTTTTGAATTGCGAATGTTTTCTTCAAGCCACCATATTTGGTTAAAATAGTTTTATGAAAAATCAGGAAACATCTGATGTGGCGGAAGTCTTACAATTACTGCCTTCGATTGACGCGCTTCTGCGCACGGAAACTGCTAAGAAACTCTTGCTTGAAACAAGCTCGAAACATCTCGGTGTGTTAGCGCGAAGCACAACTGATTTACTGCGGCGGGAAATTCAAGAAAAAGTCTTTATTAATCCAACAAATACGGGCGGTTATTCGCGTGAAAATTTGTTAGAAGCGGCTGAGAGAAACTTAGAAACGGCTTGGCAAAACGAAAGAAAATCAGGTTTGCAAAAAGTTATTAACGCGACGGGCGTCGTCATTCATACAAATCTCGGACGCGCGCCGCTTTCGGAAAATGCACGAAAAGCGATTTTTGAAATTGCATCTGGTTACTGCAATCTCGAATACAATCTCGAAACGGGAAAACGCGGGCGGCGCGGCGCTCGCGCCGAACAGCTCTTAGCAGAACTAACCGGCGCGGAAGATGCGTTAATCGTGAACAACTGCGCGGCTGCTTGCGTTCTAGTTTTAACTGCGCTTGCAGGCGGCGGCGAAGCTATAATTTCGCGCGGTGAAATGGTCGAAATCGGCGGCGATTTTCGCATTCCTGATGTGATGACACAATCCGGCGCAATTCTAAAAGAAGTCGGCGCAACTAATCGCACGCGAATTTCAGATTACGAAAATGTGGTTACCGAACAAACTCGTTTGATTTTAAAAGTTCACCCGTCAAACTACCGCATTGTCGGCTTTACCGACGCGCCCGCGCTTTCCGAGCTTGTCGAATTAGCTCACGAAAACGATATTTTGCTTTACGAAGACGCTGGTTCGGGCGCGTTGTTTGATTTAAGCGAATATGGTTTGGCGGACGAACCAGTCATCAGTCAATCAATTGCGGCAGGCACGGATGTTGTTACATTTAGCGGCGACAAACTTTTAGGCGGCGCTCAAGCAGGCGTAATCGTCGGACGCGGCGAAGTTGTTGATAAATTACGAAAACATCCGTTGTACCGCGCCTTGAGAGTTGATAAATTGATTTATGCCGCGCTCGAAGCAACGCTCGAATCTTTTCGGCGCGAAACGGCTTCGGAAGAAATTCCCGTTTTGCGGATGCTTGCGATGCCGGAAGCGGAAGTAAAGGAGAGAATAAAAAAATTTGCCGAACGATTAAGCGAAAATCAGAAAGCAAACAGCGATTTGCGGTATGAAATTATCGAGGGAAACTCTGTCATCGGCGGCGGCTCAGCGCCGACCGTTCAGCCGGCTACAACTCTTTTAGCTTTAGAACACAAGGAAATGTCGGCTGCCGAATTAGAGCAAACTCTGCGGCTTTTCAAACCGCCGGTTATAGCCAGAATTTTTGAAGATAAAGTTTTGATTGATTTACGGACGGTTTCTGATGCGGAAGAAAAAGAGTTATTAGAAGTTATCTCAAAAATAAAACGCGAACATTTGTTCGCCAAATAACTCAGAAATCTTTGCGAACTAAGATTTGCGTTCCATCACCAATTTCTTTTTGAAGTTGTTTGTTATTTATTAATCGAGCAAAATTTTATCAATTAATCGAGTTTTGCGGAAAAGGGGCGGTATATTTCTCGTATCTAAAAAGTAAAAAGATGCCGAAGATTTTATAAAATCTTCGGCATCTTTTCATTTGAAAGAAAAATTTTTAAGATTTCTTCTTGGTTGAAGTTTTCCCGGTTTTTTGCGGAGCCACGTTTTGTTCTTTTTTCAGCGTTTCGATTAAACCCTTTGCATCGGTTTTGAATTTGTGCGTTTCGGGAGCTACATCGGCAAATTTTTGCAGATAATTAGCGCCTTGTTGAAACTTCGACTTATCGTTGCTGATATAACCGACATTAACCAAACTAAATCCGGCTCCGGCAAGAGCTTCGACGTTATTCGGGTCTTGCGCCAAAATTTTTTCAAATTCAACGATTGCCTGGTCAAATTCCTGCGCATCGAGGAGAGTTTCGGCAAAAGTAAGTTGACCGGCTGATTTTTTCCCCGGGTCAGTTTCAACGGCTAAATACTCTTGAAAAGCAACTTGCGCTTCTTTACCTTTCGACCGATCAGCGCCGGTTTTAATCATCAACCGGTAGGCTTCCTTGCGATTCGACAGAGCCAGCATTTTATTAGCTTCATAATTTTTCTGGACCGCCGGATCAGCGTTTGTCGCCGCCTTTAAGATTGTCAGAGCTCTATCGGCTGAAGAAGCGGCATTATCAAAATCCTTTTTGACCGTTTCCATTGCCGCAGCCTTTGCAGAAGGGTCGCCTTTGACAGCCTGATTATAGTTAATCGTCGCCCGTTGTATTAAAGCCGATGCTTTATTATTAAGTAAAACTGGCGCGCTTCCGGCAAATCCGGGGTCGGCATTAATTCCTTCATCAAACTTTGCAACGGCTAAATCCCAATTTTTATCTGAAAATGCCTTTGTGCCTTCTTCCAGAGTTCTTTTAATGATAACCGTTGATTCTTCGATTTTCTTGTTTTTCTCAGTAACTTGGGCTACTTGTTTTTCGTATTCTTCTTTCGCCTTTTTTTGGTCGGTGCTTAGTTCAGCATTTTGGGTAGAAGCAGTCGGAGCCGCTATCGCTTGCCTAACTTCTTCTTCCGTCCATTTTCTACCGTCGCCTTGGCTGACATCTATTACGAGATTATCCATTCCGCCTTTAACATTTGGAACGATTTCAGGTTTGATAGATGGCGCACTGATGGAAATTACCAGGGTTTCTCCGATTGGAACACCGGCAAAAACGAAGTTGCCTTTTTTATCGGTTTTACCCGACGGTAGTTTTCCTTTCACGCTTGTGCGGTAAACTTCAACAACAGCTCCTGCCACGGGTTCGGTCGTGCCATCCGCTTTTTTAAGAACGACCCGCCCGCCCATCGGAGCCGTTTGACCAAAAACCGTGATGCCGCTCGCTAAAAATAACGCGATTGCTAAAAGAAATGTAAAATAATTTTTTCGAAACATTTCGAGTCCCTCCAAAAGACTTATTATAAGATATACTGGGTAACATTTTTTAAGATGTTGCCGACGAAAAAAGAGTTTGTTAGATATTACTTATTTTAACCCGAACCCGTCGATATTTTGAAGTTAAGAAAACGGATTTGCCGAAATTTATTAAACTTTTAAGGTGCATTATCGCAGCTTTTATTTTCCAATGCCAATTTTTATAAAGAAATCGAATGACGAGAAGAATTTATAACTTCAGTGCCGGACCCGCCGTTTTGCCTGTCGCTGTTTTAGAAAAAGCGCGTGACGAAATGCTTTCACTAAACAATATCGGAATGAGCGTGATGGAAATCAGTCATCGCTCGAAGCATTTTGAGCCGATTTTACACGGCGCGATTGAAGGCATTTGTGAGTTGTTGAATGTTCCCGAAAACTACAAAATTCTGTTTTTGCAAGGCGGGGCGTCGTTACAGTTTTCGATGATTCCGCTCAATTTTCTGGGCAAAAACGAAACGGCTGATTACGTCGTTACCGGCGCGTGGGGAACAAAGGCGATTAAGGAAGCAAAACGCTGCGGCAACGCAAACCAGATTTTTTCAACCGCTGAAGAAGGCTTCAAATCTGTTCCGCAGCAAGACGAAATAAATTTCAGCAAAAATGCGCGTTACGTTCACTACACATCAAACGAAACAATCGAAGGCGTCGAATTTAAATACGATTTGGACGGCAAAGGAGTGCCGGTGGTTTGCGATGCTTCGTCGAATATCTTGTCAAAACCGATTGACGTTGAAAAATACGCTTTGATATACGCCGGAGCGCAAAAAAATATCGGACCTTCGGGCATAACTTTGGTTGTTATCCGCAATGATTTGATTGAACAAGTTCCTGTCGGTCAACATTCGATGCTCAACTATCGCGCTTTTGCCTCGCACGATTCGATGTTAAACACGCCGAACACATGGGGGATTTACATTGTAAATCTTGTTTGCGAATGGTTGAAGAAAAAAGGCGGCGTCAAAGCGATGGCGAAAATTAACGAGCGTAAAGCAAAAATTCTTTACGACGCGATTGATTCGAGCGACGGATTTTATCGCGGACACGCCGAAAAAGAGGCGCGTTCATTAATGAACGTAACTTTTCGTTTGCCGTCTGAAGAACTTGAAAAACATTTTTCGGCGCAAGCAGCGGCGCGAGGCTTGGACGGTTTGCAGGGACATCGTTCGGTTGGCGGCATTCGCGCTTCGATTTACAATGCTTTCCCGCACGAGGGCGCTGAAGCATTAGTTGAGTTTATGAAGGATTTTGCGCACAAAAACGGTTAACTTAATTGGAACGCGGACATTAGTTCGCAAAAACTACCCGGGTTATTTTTGCGAACTAATGTCCGCGCTCAATTTTTTGTTTATGCCTCAAAAATTACAACGTAAATTTTATCTGCGTGACGACACTTTGCAAATTGCACAAGATCTTCTCGGCAAAATTTTAGTTGTTCCAAACGGAACAGGCGAGCGAATTTCGGGAATGATTGTCGAAACAGAAGCTTATTTAGGCGCGATTGACAAAGCCGCGCATTCCTACGGAAACCGGCGCACGAAGCGCACCGAAACAATGTTCGCCGTCGGCGGCACGGTTTACATCTTTTTTATTTACGGAATGTATTTCCAATTTAATGTCGTTGCCGGTAAAGCGGGCGTGCCACATGCCGTTTTGATTCGCGCAGTCGAGCCAATCGAAAATATAGAAATTATGCGCGAGCGTCGCAGCTTTAAAAAAGATAAAAGTTCGACTTTCAAAATGCCGGATAAAAATTTAACTTCCGGTCCTGGAAAACTATGCATTGCGCTTGGAATTGATAAAACCTTTAAAAACGAAGATTTGCTTGGCGAAAGGGTTTGGCTCGAAGAAGGAAAATTTTTTTCTGACGATGAAATTGCCTGCGGAAAACGTATCGGAATCGATTACGCTGAAGAATTTGCCGAGAAGCCGTGGCGGTTTTGGGTGAAAGACAATTTGTATGTCAGCAGATAAAAGTTAAGACGCCAGATATTGGTTGAGGATAGGCTCAAGCACGTCAAAGTCTACGGGTTTATCAATCAGGTCATTGCATCCAGCTTCTATAGCTTTTTTGTAATACGATTTACCAAATGCGGTAACGGCGATAATTGGAATTTCGGCGTTAGCGACAGTTTTCCTGATAACGCGCGTCGCTGTTAAACCATCCACTATCGGAAGCGAAACATCCATTAAAATAAGGTCTGGATGCTGCTGTTCTGCTTGGTCAACGGCTTCAATTCCATCGGCGGCTTCGATGACTTGATAACCGTAACTTTGAAGAAGAAACTTCATAAAGTCGCGCGTATCTTCGTAATCTTCAACAATTAAAACTTTCTTTGCCATAGCAAATGCAAACCCGTTTAAAAATTAGAATTAAATTAATACATAAAATAATTCTGCTTCTGGCTAGGCAACCAGAATGCCAGATACTAAGAGAAATTTGTAAATTGTTTATATAGCAACAGATAAAGTGATTTGGAGTTCAGAAAATCAGCTCAACCGTTGTTAAAAACAATTTCTTTATTACTAAAATCCTATAAAAATCCAAAGTTTCTGACCTCGCGACTGTCATTTATGATGGCGAAATCGTCTTTAATGGTTTATGTTTATATAAGACGCTGCTATAGCAGAGGGCGAAAAAAGTTATTGATATTTGCCGCATTGATTTTATATAGTTAGAAGCGGCTTTGGTTTTAGGAGGTTTATGGCAAAAACAGTTCTTGTAGTTGAAGATTACGTTGACACCCGCGACCTGATGAAGTTTCTTTTAGAAGGCTGCGGATATAAAGTCGTCGAAGCAACGGACGGACAGCAAGCCGTTGACGCGGTCAAAAAACTTTCCCCCGACCTTATCCTAATGGATTTATCGCTTCCGGTGATGGACGGTTTGACCGCCACGCGAATTATCAGGAAAGTTGATGGCGCCTCGAAATTGCCGATAATCGCCGTTACGGCTTACGGAAATTCGTATTACCGCCGCGCAATCGAAGCCGGCTGCGACGATTTGATTAACAAACCGCTCGACTTTGATAAACTCCAACCTGTTCTCGAACAGTATTTAGCATCTTAATCTTTTTTCGAAACAGAAAATTTTAAAGGGCGCAAAAGCTGCTTAGCCGTAAAGTTAAGCAGCTTTTTTCAATGAACTGTTTGTGAAGATTAAAAATTACCAACGAAAAACAAAAAATCTTGATTCTCCTGATACTTTATTTCTTCGTTTTGCGCGTTATTTAATGACGGTTTCTTTGTCTAAAATTTAATTTTGGCGGAAGCGTAGGAGGAAAATATATGGCAGGCGTATTGTTATCAGATAAGTTTCAGAGTCTAATTAATAAAAACGGCAAAAAGAAAAACGAAATTGACCAATTTGTTTTTGGACAAAAGATGGGTTTAATTCCAAAACTCTTTGGCTGCTGGCACGACAACATCAGTCGCCCGTTTGTTCAAGGAAAAACGGCTTACCGCAGTTGCTTAAAATGCGGCGCGAGAAAGCAATTTAATCAGCAAACGCTGGAAACATACGGAAATTATTATTTTCCGCCTATCATACAAGATGCGCGGATTTGATTTTTGTAAAGATGTCGACAATATGTTTGCCATTAATCTCTATAACTCACATTGGTCGTAAGTGTAACGCCGCCCGTCTCGGCGGCTGTTGTAGCGGCATCTTGCCGCCGCAACTCGTAAATTTTTCAAGTTGGAGGAAAGCTGAGGGCAAGATGCCTCAGGACAGCCAGCCGGAGGCTGGCGTTACGTAATCTGACTATTTTTTCTGTAAAATAAACATGTTCTTTTCCTGCTCTTTAGAAATGTTGTATTGTATCGAAAACAAATCTCCTTTGTTATAGACCTTCTCGCCTTTGGACTTAATATCGTCGTAATCTGTTCGGTCAAAAAGTTCGTAAATTAATCCGTAAGAATCCTGGAATAATTCATAAGTTACCATTCTGCTTTTACCCGTTCGGGTGTTATTTGTAATTGAACTTCTCGAAAGTTTTTGGAATGCGTTCGGGAAAGAAACATTACTAAATGATATTTGTCTTTTCGGGCGAATCTCTATTTTGCGAAGTTTTCCGACGTATCTGGAATCGAGATAATATATTATTTTTTTATCTTTCTGGTCGTTGTCTACTTTCGTCCAAATGTTTTCGTAATAACTAAAACTAATTGTCCAATCTGCGTCGTAATCACAAAAAGACTCGCAATTTTTGCCAAAAATCTTTTTTACGTTTTCTTTAGTTGAGAGTCCAAGTTTTAGTCCCTTTAGTTTTCCGTTTCCAAAGAAATCATAGCCTTTTAATTCGTTCGGATACGGATTAGTTTGCGCTTGAGCGATTGGCGCAAAATTAAGCGCGAAGAGAAAAGTAAGAACAATAAAAAAGTTTGTCAGTTTCATATGCTTAAACTTATACTCTAAAAAACTTGCGGGTTAAAGAAAAAACACAAACCCATCAGCGAATCTGACAAAATAGAACATGTCAATTATTCTCGCCAGACGTAGGAAAATAAAATTTACAAACACCCAAATTTATCATAATCTCTGCAAAAAAGGCATAAGAGCTTTTATGCGGCAGTTAAAAATGAAAATTAATTTGCGAAAAATCAAGACTGAAGATTTCGAGTTTTTGTGGCAGGTTCACAATGCGGCGCTGAAAAATTACGTTACGAAAACTTGGGGCTGGAATGAAGAAAGACAGCAGCAACTTTTTAGAGAAAATTTTGAAACAGAAAGAGCAAAAATAATTGTTTTTGAAGGTGAAGATGCAGGCTTTCTTGATGTAGCGGAAAGGGAAACAGAGACGGTTTTAATTTCAATGCGGCTTTTGCCCAAATTTCAAAATAAAGGAATCGGAACAAAAATTATCCAAAATGTTTTGAATGAATCGCACCGGAAAAATAAAACGGTTAGATTACAGGTTTTGAAAATCAATCGGGCAAAAACATTGTATAATCGGCTTGGATTCGAAGTTTATGATGAAACGGAAACGCATTTTTTGATGAGAAGTAAAATTTAATGATTGAAACCGAACGCTTAAAATTAATCGCTTTTGAAACCAAACACTTTCAGGCTTTCCGGCAAGGCGAAGACAAACTTGCCGAATTGCTCAAACTCGAGATTGCCGACGGCTGGCTTGTATTTCCCGAAGCAATGGCACACAGCAAAGAGTATCTCGAGCAAAACAAAAATGCGGCAAAATGGTGGATGTATTTTTTTGTCCACAAGGCAGATGGAAAACTTATCGGCAACGGCGGATACAAAGGAAAACCAGATGAAGCGGGAATGGTTGAAATCGGTTATGCAATCGCTCCCGCTTATGAAGGAAAAGGATTGGCAACCGAAGCGGCGCGGGGTTTGACCGAATTTGCTTTTTCGCATCCGCAAGTAATCGTTGTTCAAGCGCATACTTTGGCGGAAGAGAATAGTTCGAACAACGTTTTGCGAAAAATCGGAATGGGATTCGTCAAAGAATTGCATGACGATGAAGACGGCGACATCTGGCAATGGAAAGTGACGCGCGAAGAATATCAAAAATTTAACGCAAAACATGTCTGACAAAAAAAACAATGGTTTGTCGAAACGCTCGTCGCCCTGGTTTCTCGGCGGGCTGGTTTTAATTTTGCTTACTTTTCTCGTGCTTTTGCAGTCGTCAAATCTCTGGAAAAATCTCTCTGTGGATTCCGCTAGCGATACGTTGCTGCTCTACGCGCTTTCTTCGCTTAATTTTATCGCGCTCGTTATTTTTGCATTTATTTTCGTTCGCAATTTGGTCAAGTTAGGTCGTGAACGCCGCGCTCTTGAACTCGGTTCGAAAATCAAAACCCGTCTGCTTTTATATTTTTTCGCTGTCTCGCTTTTGCCGATTATCGCAATGGCTGTTTTTTCCTATCTTTTTATGAACCGCGCGCTTGACCGCTGGTTTACGGACATTCCCGAAAACGTTATTCGTGAAGCCAAACAAGTTCAAAATCAATCTATCGAAGACCAAATCGTCAAGCTGCGGGAAGCCGCCAAAATGCTGGCGACCGCTTTTGAAAAACAGGAAATTGACAATGAAGATTTAAAGACAATCGCGGCGGCGGGAAATTTAACCCGCATTGAAATTCTTTCAAAAAACGGTGAAGTTTTAGCTTACAGCGAGAAAAATCTGGCGCCCGACCAAAAAGCCGAACTTGAAAGAACGCTCGCTTTTGTTCGCCAAAACAATTTCGCGGAAAAGATTTTAGCGGACGGAAAAGGTTTTGACGCAGCGGCTGCAAAATTTTCCGACGGTCGAATGCTGGTCATCGTGCCTGATTTGCGACCGGCGGAAAATGTCAGCCAAATCGTTGAAAATTCGCTTGTCGAATTTGAAAATTTAAAGCAGAAACAAGTTACCGTCCGGCAAGTCGGGCTTTTAACGCTCGGATTTTTAACTTTTATGTTAATTTTCGCGTCGAGCTGGACGGCGTTTTACATTGCCCGCGGATTGACTGTTCCGATAAAAGCGCTCGCGGAAGGCGCGAACGAAATCGCTCGCGGGAATCTGCAACACCGAGTTGACGTTTTAGCCGAAGACGAGCTGGCTTTGCTGGTTTCGACATTTAATCAAATGTCCGGCAGATTGGAAGAAAATTCTGCCGAACTTGAAGAACGGCGCAGATATATCGAGACTGTTTTGCAATCGCTTTCAACTGGCGTAATTTCGTTTGACGCCGCAAATCAAGTAACGACAATAAACAAAGCGGCAATTCAAATGCTGAAACTGGAAACGGCTGATTTCGCGCAGGTAGATTTGGAAAAACTCGTCAACGAAGAAAATCGCGCCGTTTTGGAAAGATTAATCAATCGTGCCAAACGCATCGGAAAAGCAGGCGAGCAAACCGTTCTGCGTCGTGAACACACGGACGGAAGCGCGGAAACAAGCGAAAATTTGCCCGTCGCTTTAACCGCCACCGCTTTGCCAAAAACTTCAGAGGCGGAAGCGAGCGGCGTTGTTTTGGTGATTGAAGATTTATCGGAACTTATCACCGCGCAGCGAGCGTCGGCGTGGGCTGAAGTCGCCCGGCGAATGGCGCATGAAATAAAAAACCCGCTAACGCCGATTCAGCTTTCGGCGGAAAGAATCGCAAAACGCTTCGCTCAAGTCCCAAGCCTCAAGCCTCAAGTCTCAAGTCAAGCATTAACCGACTTGAGACTTGAGACTTGGGACTTGGGACAGACGACGAAAGTCGTCGGGGAAAGCACCGAAACAATCTTGCGCGAAGTAAATTCCCTAAAATTGATGGTTGATGAATTTTCGCGTTTTGCGCGTCTGCCGAACGTTAAATTAGAAAACGGTGACTTAAATGAAATTGTTAGGCAATCAATTTTACTTTACGAAGACCGTTTTACAGATGTGCAAATCGAACTCGATTTAGCCGAAAATTTGCCTGACGTGGCGATTGACGACGAACAAATGAGGCGCGTTTTTGTAAATTTAGCGGAAAACGCAATCGAGGCTTTTGACGAATCGCAACCTGACAAACGAATTTTTATCAAAACTTTTTACGACAAAGCCCGTGATTTAATCGTCACGGAAATCGCCGACAACGGAAACGGTATTTCGCCGGTGGATTTTCAAAAACTTTTCCAGCCGTATTTTTCGACAAAAGGGCGCGGAACAGGTTTGGGTTTGGCGATTGTGCAGCGAATCGTCGCCGAACATCACGGAAAAATAAAAGCGGTCGCAAACAAACCAAAGGGCGCGAAATTTATTGTAGAATTACCGGTAAGCAATGCTTAATTCAATTTTAATTGTTGACGACGAGCGCGGCATCCGCCAAAGTTTGCGCGGCGTTTTGGAAGACGAAGGGTTCGAAGTCGAAACGGTCGCGTCGGGCGAAGATTGTCTCAAAAAAGCCGAAATAAATAATTACGGCTGCATATTGCTCGACGTTTGGCTGCCCGGAATTGACGGTTTGGAAACTTTGAAAAAATTGCGTGAAAACGGAAATAATTCCGCGGTCGTGATGATTTCCGGTCACGGAAATATCGAGACCGCCGTGAACGCAACAAAGCTTGGCGCATTTGATTTTGTCGAAAAGCCGCTGTCAATCGAAAAGACAATTCTTACCGTCAGAAACGCAATTCGCACGAGAAAATTAGAGCGGGTTAACCGACATCTTGCCGAACAGCTTCAATCCGAATACGAAATGATTGGCGAATCGGTAGCGATGCGAGCCTTGCGGAAACAAATTGCCATTGTCGCGCCGACCGACGGCAGGGTTTTGATTTCCGGCGAATCCGGCACGGGAAAAGAGCTTGTGGCGCGGGCGATTCACGCGCAATCAAAACGAAAAAACGCGCCGTTTGTTGAGATAAACTCTGCCGCGATTCCCGAAGAATTGGTTGAATCGGAACTTTTCGGACATGCGAAAGGCGCATTTTCCGGCGCGACAAGCGCAAAGAAAGGAAAATTTGAACTTGCCGACGGTGCGACGCTTTTCCTGGACGAAATCGGTGATATGTCGGCGCGCGTGCAGGCAAAAATGCTTCGCGTTTTGGAAGAACAGCGTTTTGCGCCGGTCGGCAGCAACACGCTCATAAAAGTTGACGTGCGCGTAATTTCGGCGACTAACAAACGTCTTGACGATTTGATTGAAGACGGCGATTTTCGCGCCGATTTGTTTTACCGCCTAAACGTCATTCCCTTTCAAGTTCCGCCGCTTCGTGAACGCCTGGAAGACGTTCCGCTTTTGATTGAATATTTCAATCAAAAATTTTCGCTCGATTACGGTAAAAAGCAAAAGATTTTTGCTAGCGATGCAATTGAAGCGCTACAAAAATATTCGTGGTTTGGAAACGTGCGCGAATTACGCAACACGATTGAGCGCGTCGTAATTATGCACGGTAAACAGAAAGTTTCGGCTGACGATTTACCGGAATTAAATGCTATAGATGAACCGCCCGCCTCAACCTTTCGTTTTCCTTCCTTTAAAGACGCAACCGACGCATACCAGCGCGAATTCATTTTGCACAAACTCGCTGAATCAGACGGCAACATTTCCAAAGCAGCGGACGCGATGGGCGTTGACCGAAGCCATCTTTACCGTCGAATGAAAAATTTAGGAATTAGCGCTGAAAAAGGGAAAATAGAAGTTGACGGCAAAGTTAGCGTGAGCGGAAATCGCCACCACGCAACTTAAAGTTTAACGGACAACACGATAAAAAAGTCGCTGTTTCGCCCTCACGTCCATTGAATTGTTAGCCCGCCGTTTGATTACGGATAGTTGTTTGGGCTTTCAATCGTTAAATCTTCAGCTTGTGCCGCGTTGTTTAGTTCTGTGTCTGCCGAAACTAAAATCAACGGCGACAATCCACGCCGAACTCTTTCACCGTTTGCTTCTAAAGCCGCCGATAACTGAACTGCGTCGTAGCCACGCAAACCGTATGTTTCCGCCAAGCGTAATGCCTCGACAATCACATCTTCGCTGACCGCAATGTGCGTAAAACGAAGCGGAAAATCTCTCCGCAAACGTCGTAATGCTTTTGCCGCTTGGTCGGCGGAAATCGTTTTGCCTTTCTGCCTGCGAATCAGAGCCGCGCAAACTTCAACTTCTGTTATTCTTGCGGCGTAAAAACGATTTCTTGCTGCCGGGCGCAATAGACTCAAGACAAATTTACTACCGCGTTCGGGTGCAAATCGTTTGACGAAGGCACTGCTTTCAAAAAAATAAGCTGGCATTAGCGGCGTTCACGGATAATTGTTTCGGAAAGCGGTTCGCCTTCAACCTCAATCAATTCAAAAGAGTCGAATTCTTCATCGGTTTCATCCCGCGTGGCAATATGGCTGGCAACGCCTTTAGTCAGAAGATAGCGCTCAAACTCGTCCTCGCGTCGTTCCATTTCTTCGTCTGTTACATTTTCTTGTTCCTTTTCTCGCAGGTAATTAGTCAACTGACTGGCAACTTGCCGTGCATCGCTCAAAGGTAACTTTTGAATTTCGTTTAAAACTTCTGTCGGTGTCATAATCGTTTTACCTCATCTCAAGCAACATTTTACATCGAAGCGCAAGAAGAAACTACCGTCGAACAGAAAAAGCGGAATAGCTTTACTGAAGTACGCTGGCTTTAGACATAATCTCCTTTTTGTAGTTTTCAAGCATTTGAGATTCTACTTCCTTGCACTTGTCAGCGGGCGCATCAAGTCTTTTACATTGATTGGCAACCGTTTTTACAATGTTCATATAACCTTCGTGAGCCATTTTCATAATTGCCCACTTAGTTTCTTTACATTTTTCTTCAGATTGGTTCTGTTGATTGCATATTTTTCCTGATGCCTTTGAATTAAGAGTCAAGTTCTGAAAAAGGTTTTGTCGCGTCAATTTCATCTCTGACCTTTTTGACGAAAGTTTCTTTATACTCTCGGCATTGTTCGTCAGAGTAGTTAAAATCTTTGCAGGCTTTGTTTAGATTTCCAATCAACTCAAGGCGGCTGGTATCGGAATTGGCATTAACATTATCCTTTATTTCTTTGCACTTCTCGTTAGGAACATTATTCTCTTTGCAGGCTTTATCGGCTTTTGCAATTGCTAATTCTCGTGCTAAAGCATCCAATTTTAGGTCTATATTGTTTCCTGATCGATAAAATAAAAACAATCCTAAAGCAGATGCCAACACAATAACAATTACAACAGCGACAACGTGAGTTTTCGTGATTTCAATTTTCAAGTATTTTTCCTCCGACCTTCTCGCCCGACGATTACAGTCGAAGCGGGCTAACTTTGTTTTATACTGAATTAGATCTGTATTACACCGAATTTTTTATACTCTGCCCCAAAAGCTAAAGTCAATAATAATTTGAGTTTCTCGTTGTTTGGTTATGGCTTTACTATCAAAAACGAAATTCGGTGTAATTAATTACACCGAATTAATAAATTCACCACTCCCTTCGACGAATCATTGACAGAAGAATTTCTTTTTCCGAGTCGGTTAAAACAAAATTTGCCTGTTCGTAAATTTCCGCAAGCTGTGCAAGTGTTGATGAACGGCTGCTTTCGTCGCGTATCTGCGCGATTGTTTCAAGATTTTCGTGCAGAAGTTCGCGCGCTTTTTCCGCCGCGTCATATTTAAGAAAACGCTTGGCGAGTTCATTAAAAGCCGACGAACGCGAAGCAAGCTGCGGAACGGTTTCGGCTAACGCCGCCGCTTCGTGCAAAATCTCGATTGCTTCTTCCTTTTTTCCCGCGCTGATTTTCGCGTCGGACACATTTATTAAAGCAAACATTTTTTCCGCGTCGTCCTTGATTGCTTGAACTGCTTGACGGGCGAATTCGTCTTTCCCCTGCAGCGTGCAGACCTGCGCGATTTGCGCGAGTGCCGATGTTTGCTCGTTTTCGTCAATGTTTTCCTGCGCGATTTCGACGGCGCGTTCGGCTTTTTCAAAACGCGCGAACAGCACGGCAATAGCTGCGAATAAACCGAAACGGGCGCGGCTGTCGCGCGTTTCGGCGTCGCGTTGTGATTTCAAAATAGCGTAGCCTTCTTCGAGCGTTTCCAGCGCTTCTTCCTTTTCGCCTTTCGCAAAAAATTCCTGCGCGAATCCAACTAAACAAGTCGCTAACTGCGTTTTGTCCGTGACCAAATCAAGCGTGCGGTCGGCTAAATCAATCGAACCGGCACGCAAAAATTCCAGAGATACGTTTGCCAAAAAAGAATCACGGTGAACGCCTTCGATGGTTTCGGCGGCGGCACGCGCTTTGTCAAGCGTTTCGATGGCTCTGTCGTTTCGATTTGCTTCAAGAAAATGATGCGCGATGTCGGAAAAGGCGCGAATTTTTTCTTCGTTAAATTCAATTTCGTTCGCCGTCGTAAATGCTTTTTCGAGAAATTCAATGGCTTCGTTCGTTTTACCTTTTTGCAAATTTAACAAAGCGATTGCCTGCAAAGCGTTGACTCGCGCATTTGGGAAATCAATTTTTTCGATTGTTTGCAAAGCGTTTTCTTCGTCGCCAGCGGCGGCTTGGTGCGCGGCAATGTCGGCAAAAGCGTCGTCGGCGTGGTCGAGCGTGGCGGCAATCTCCAAAGCCCGCGCAAATTCGCCTTTGGCTGATTTTTGCAGCGCGATGCGTTCACGCGCCGTGCCTTGCGAGTTTGTATCTTCGATGGATTCGACAAGTTGAAAAGCGTATTCGTCATCGTCAATCGCCGCGCATTTTTCTGCGACGAGCGTTAAAAGTTTGTCGCGGACAAAAGGATCGTCAACCGTGTCGGCAAACTCGGCGGCGCGGTCAACGTCCGATTTAGCCAAATAATACGGCACGATTGTTTTCATAGCTTCGGCGTGACCGTCGCTGCTTTTAATGCCTTCGGCTAAAAACGCGGCGCACGCGAGAAGATTTTCACGCGCTTCTTCGATTGGAATAAGATGTTCTGCCATATTTTTTTTTGCCACCGAGAACACAGAGTTCACAGAGAAAGATTCAAACACGATAAACAAGATAAACAGGATAAATTTTGTTTCTCATCTGTGTTCATCTGTGTTTGTTTATGGACAATTTTTCTCTGTGTTCTCTGTGGCTAATCTTCTAAACAAAAACTCGCCGAATCGCTCCCGGCATCCATTCTGGTAATTTATCGGTAACGCAATCGGCGCCTGCTTCGCGCAGCTGCGCGGCGTCAACCGTATTCGGAACGCCCAGAGTTTTCAAACCGGCGCGTTTTCCGGCAACGATTCCCTGCGGCGCGTCTTCAATGACGAGACATTCGCCCTGCACAATCGGATTGTGTCCGCGTGCGGTTCGTGCCGCGTCCAAACGGGCAAAGCCCTTTTGATAACTTTCAGGATTTGGCTTACATTCGGTAATGTCTTCGGCACTGATAATTGTCGAAAAACAATTTCGCAAATTCAAAGTTTCCAAAACAAATTCGATTTCCTCGCGCCGCGCCATACTAACAACGCCGAGCGCAAAATCTTTTTCCATTTTGCGGATAAAATTTTCCATTCCGTCAAAAATTGGAATTTCTTCGGCAACAAGCTGACGCCAACGCGCGGTTTTCACGTTCATTATTTCATCAACCTTTTCGGGCGTGATTTCTTTTTCGGCGCGTTTATACTGGGCGTTGACGAATGTTTTGTCGTCCATTCCCATACCCGAATAATAATGTTCGTCGGAAAGCGCGATGCCTTCTTCGGATAAAATTTCCTGATACGCCTTCATATGTAAAGGCTCGTCGTTGATTATGACGCCGTTGAAATCAAAAAGAATTGCTTTGATCATTTTTTGGATTGTTTCCCTTTTAAGTGTTTTGAAATTTGTATTTTAGCTTTGAAAAACTACAGCAGCAAACTATAAAAACTTTTCGTCAAACACGTTTCCGCGCCCCAAAATTCTGTTCGGGTCAAAAGTGCGTTTGAGCTGTGCCATTTCGCTCAAAAATCTCTCGCCGTACATCACATAAAGATAATTTCGTTTGAGTTTTCCGATTCCGTGTTCGGCGCTGATTGTGCCGCCGAGCATAATTGCCTGCGCGATAAAACGCCCGTAAAGATGTTTTGCCTTTCGCGCTTCCGTTTCGTCTTTCGGCAAAAGATTCGCGTGCAAATGATTGTCGCCGATGTGTCCGAAAATGACGTAATCAAGTCCGCTCGCGTTTAATTTTTGTTTGTAAAATTTCAAAAAAGAAGCAAACTTATCGTCCGGCACAGCCATATCAGTTCCGATTTTTCTTTGTTTATAACGCACGATTCGTTCATTTACCGAAACAGGCAAAGCGTGGCGAAATTCGCGCATTTTTACTAAATCCTGTTCGGTCGTTGTGAACCATGATTTATCTACATCGGCGTTGTGTTTTTCTAAAAGCGCATTCCATTGTTCAAACAATTCATCTTCGTTTTCTTCGTCGGTTTCCTGCTCAAAGAAAATTGCACCCGCCATATTCGCGGGAGTTTCGGGAAATTTTCCTTTTATAAAATTGAGTGAATTTTCGTCAAAGTATTCCAAAACTGTCGCGTCAATCGCCGTAGCGCCGTCGTCCCGACGGCTGTATTGACGGGTATCTTGCCCGCCAGAACGAGCGCGAGACGCGTACCGGACAGCCGTCGGGACGACGGCGTTACGCTTTCTTGTTGCGAATGAAATTTCTCGCGCTTCATTTACAAAATTCATCAAACCTTTTTCGTCTTTAAAGAAAACAATTCCGCTTAAAAAACCTTGCGGTTTCGGCAAAAGTTTTAATTCGATTTCAGTTATCACACCCAAAGTTCCTTCGCTTCCGATGAATAAATCAATCACGTCCAAACTTTCAGCTGAAAAATAGCCGGAAGTATTTTTGCGCGTGTCGGGCTGTAAATACGTTGGAACTTTCGCTTTTATCTTATTCCCGTTTTTGGTTTCAAGTTCGACGAAACCATCTTTCGCAAAATTTTCGCCGCGTCTTAAATTCAACAATTCGCCGCTTGGCAAAACCACTTCCAATCTTTCGACGTATTTTCTGGTCGCGCCGTATTTAAAGCTTTTCGCGCCCGAAGCGTTTGTCGCAACAGTTCCGCCGATTTGACAACTCCATTCGGTCGGGTCAGGCGGATAGAAAAGATTTTTTTGGTCAACCGCTTTTTGAAAATCGGTTAAAAGAACGCCGCTTTCGACAACGGCAGAATTTTCGTTGATTTCCTTTATATGATTAAACTTTTCCAGTGAAATTAAATACCCGCCGAAAGGAATCGCGCCGCCGACCGTTCCTGTTCTAGCGCCGGAAACGGTTACGGAAGTCTTTTTCTCATTTGCTTCTTTTAGAATTTCCGAGATTTCAGCCGCGCTTTCGGGAACGAAAAGTTTTTCGGCGTTTCCGCCGGGCAGATTGCTGGCGTCGGTCAAATAATTTTGCAGTTCGTCCGCTTGAGTTTTAATTATCATAGATTTCTCGCAATCAAATTATGCTTATTTGTCTTTCGCGCAGATATTTTATTCGGTCTCGAATTTCCGCCGCTTGCTCAAATTGCATATTTTTCGCCGCCTGCCGCATTTCCTGTTCGAGATTGGCAATTGTTTCTTTTAATTTAGCAGGCGAATACTCTGCGAAAGCGTCAAGTTCGAGCGGAATTTTGAAATAGTCGGCTTCGTAAGCCGTCACCAGAGTTGATTCGATTGATTTAACAATTGTCGTCGGCGTAATTCCGTTTTCCGCGTTATATTGTTCCTGCACTTTACGACGGCGCACGGTTTCGTCAATTGCTCTTTTCATCGAATCGGTAACGCGGTCTGCATAGAGAATGGCGATGCCGTTGGCGTTACGCGCGGCGCGTCCCATTGTTTGAATCAAGGAACGCTCGGAACGAAGAAAACCTTCTTTGTCGGCGTCGAGAATTGCGACGAGCGAGACTTCAGGTAAATCCAAGCCTTCGCGCAGAAGATTGATTCCGACTAAAACGTCAAACTCGCCGCGCCGCAAATCGCGCAAAATTTTTATACGTTCGAGCGTGACAATATCCGAGTGCAAATAGTTGACCTTGACGCCGACTTCCGAGAAATACTCGGTTAAGTTTTCCGACATTTTTTTCGTCAAAGTCGTAACCAAAACTCGCTCGTTGCGTTCGGCGCGTTTGCGGCATTCTTCCAACAAATCATCAATTTGTCCGCGCACGGGACGCACTTCGACAACCGGATCGAGAAGTCCGGTCGGACGAATAATTTGCTCGACGACTTCACCACCGGATTTTGTTAATTCATATGGTCCGGGCGTGGCGGAAACGTAAATCGTTTGACCGATTCGCTGTTCAAATTCTTCAAAACTTAAAGGACGATTGTCCATCGCGCTCGGCAGCCGAAAACCGTATTCAACCAAAGTTCCCTTGCGCGAGCGGTCGCCTTTATACATCGCGCCGAGTTGCGGAACTGTCTGGTGTGATTCGTCAATAACCATCATCGAATCGCGCGGCAGATAATCTAAAAGCGTGGGCGGCGGCGCGCCCGCGGGTTTTCCGGTCAAATGCCGCGAGTAATTTTCGATGCCGCGACAAAAACCCATTTCCTTTATCATTTCGAGGTCATACATCGTGCGTTGATGAAGACGCTGTGATTCGACGATTTTTCCCTGCTTGATCAATTCTTCTTCCCACCAAACGAGTTCGTCTTTGATGGTTTTGATGGCTTTTTTAACGGTCGGCTTCGACATTACGTAATGCGATTTCGGGTAAATCGGCAGGCGCGATTCGTGTTTGTGCAAAACTTCTCCGAGCAGCGGGTCGATCGTGTAAATAGCGTCGATTTCATCGCCCCAAAACTCAATACGGTACGCATTCTGCTGATAGCTCGGATAAACTTCAACAATATCACCGCGCACTCTAAAAGTACCGCGCTCAAATTCGATATGCGAGCGTTCATATTGCAGTTCGACAAGTTTTTGCAAAAATTCTTCGCGCTTTAATTTCTGTCCCGGTTCGAGAAAAACAATCATTCCGAAATAAGCGTCCGGGTCGCCGAGACCGTAAATACAAGAAACCGAGGCGACGACAATGATATCGCGGCGTTCAAACAAAGCGCGTGTCGCGCTCAAGCGAAGGCGGTCAATTTCATCGTTTATCGTCGCTTCCTTTTCGATGTAAATGTCGGAAGCGGGAACGTAGGCTTCTGGTTGATAATAATCATAGTAAGAAACAAAATACTCAACGGCATTTTCGGGGAAGAAAGTTTTGAATTCCTGATAAAGCTGCGCGGCAAGCGTTTTATTATGCGCGAGAACAAGCGTCGGGCGCTGAACTTTTTCAATGACGTTGGCAATCGTGAAAGTTTTTCCGCTTCCCGTTATCCCTAATAAAACTTGGTCTTTTGTGCCATCGTTTAATTCTCTGACAATTTGCGCAATCGCCTGCGGCTGGTCGCCTTTCGGCACGTTTTCTGAAACTAATTTGAATTGCATTTAATAGAAAAAAGTGTTACGAAGTTTTCTTTTATTTTACTTGGTAACCGTCGCTTCTGTCATTCAGGAAAATTTATTAAGTCGTTAGATAAATGATTTCTTTGATTTATTTATTAATTGAAAAAATTTTTCGCGTGAAACCTTTACCATTTTTAATTTTCATAATAAAGTTGTTTATCCGATTTTCTACTTCAAACAAACAAAAAGTTAAAATATGTCGGCTGTAAAAACGGTTTCAGAAACCAATATCAGCGATTTGTCATTGATTCATCGTGGCAAGGTGCGCGACGTTTACGAAGCGAATGAAAAACAGCTTCTTCTAGTTGCCACCGACCGAATTTCCGCTTTTGACTGTGTAATGCCTAATCCGATTCCGCATAAAGGCACGGTTTTAACGGCGCTTTCGGCGTTTTGGTTTAACCGTTTGAAAGACTTAACCAATCATCATTTAATAACCGCCGACTTTGATAAAATGCCGGAAATCGTGCGGCGAACAAAAGAACTGCGCGGGCGTTCGATGCTGGTTAAAAAGACACGAGTTTTTCCGGTTGAATGCGTCGTGCGCGGTTATTTGGAAGGTTCGGGCTGGAAGGATTATCAAACGACGGGCGAGATTTGCGGACATCGTTTGCCCGCTGGTTTACGCCAGTGCGAAAAATTGCCCGCGCCCATTTTTACGCCGGCGACAAAAGCCGCAACCGGACACGACGAAAATATTACCGAACTTGAATTTGCGAACATTGTCGGCGCGGAAACTGCCGCTCGTTTGAGTTCGCTTTCACAAAAAATTTATCTGGCAGCCAGCGAATACGCTTTATCACGCGGAATTATCATTGCCGATACAAAGTTTGAATTCGGTTTGGACGAAAACGGCGATATTTTGTTGATTGATGAAGTTTTAACGCCCGATTCATCGCGCTTTTGGTCAATTCAAACTTATACTCCCGGAAAAGCGCAGCCTTCATTCGACAAACAATTTGTCCGCGAATATCTAGAAACTTTAGATTGGGACAAACAGCCGCCCGCGCCCGTGTTGCCGCCGGAAATTGTCGCAGCGACAACCGCTCGATATTTAGAGGCTTATCGAATTTTGACAGGAAAAGAACTTTTTTAGTGAACAACTAAAAGTGAAAAGTGAAGTAACGATTATTCTTCACTTTTCACTTTTCATTAATTTATGCAAATACACGACCGAATGGACTCACTAATAGATGAAATGCTTGACGGGCAGATTTTGCTTAACGAAGCCCTTTCCGAGTTTGAGAAACTTTATATCCAAAAGGCTTTGCTGCGTTTCGGTGAACACCTTTCAAATACCGCTGATGCCTTAGGCATTCACCGCAACACGCTTTCCAAAAGAGTTGCCGCATACCAAACTCCACCCAGAACGCCCAAACGATTGCTTGCTAGACGTTCCAAACAAAGAATTTTTACCACAAAGACATAAGAGAACTTTGAGAATTAGAATTTCGGTTGATTTTTCGTTTCAATTACTTCAACTTTATCACCGACTTTCAATGTTCCACCAACATTTTCCGCAATCAAATTCTGCCCGAAAAGAATTTTTTTCTTTACGCTTCTTTTCGGAATCCGGTAACTTGCCAGAGTCTTTAAAGGTTCCTTGCCGCCGAAAACTCCTGTCGCCTGTTCAATCGTCGTAACGACGCAGCGTCCGCACGGTTTGACGACGTGAAAAACGACGTTTCCGATTTTGATTTGCTTCCAACCGTCTTCAACAAACGCTTCCGCATCTGAAACAACAAAATTCGGGCGAAAACGATTCATCGGCAACGGAGTTTTGAGCTTTGAATTTAAATCCGCTAAAGAATTTTCACCGATTAACAAAAACGGGTAACCGTCGGCGAAACTCACCGTATCGTCTTTGTGAACGGCGTAAAAGTAATTTACTCTTCGCCTCGTTTCTTCGGGCATCAAAACGAGTTTACAATTTGTTCGCAAACGGTCGGAAAACCATTCGTTTGTTTCGCTTTCATAAATTTTCGCGGGACACCTGCCGCTCCAAATTTTAACGGTTGCCGCGTCATTTGTATTCGGCGCAAAGGAAATTGTTTTTTCGCTTTTCTCGCACGAAACGCGCAAGCCATTTTTTAAAATCTCAACATTAATTGTCGCCATTTTCGGAAATTGGCGCTGAGTTAAAAATTCATTTTTTTCATTAACCAGCATCCACCGCCGATCAAACGACAAGCCGCGTTCCTCAACAATTGAGTTATCGAGTGAGATTCCCTTTAAAGATTTAATTGGATAAATGTTTATTTCTGAGAGATACATACGCTAGGATTTGACAATACCATTGTCAAATTTTCTAAAAATTTTTATATACGTTAGAGCTTGACAACATTTTACTAAATTTGTATATTAGCACTCGTTAACATTTAGTGCTAACAAACTAATTAAGGAACGTTTTAATTTAAATAAATTATCTCAAAAAGGAGAATAAAACAAATGGCTACAACAATTAAACCATTACACGACAGAGTAATCATTCGTCGTATTGAAGAAGGCGAACAGGTTCGCGGCGGAATTATAATTCCGGATACCGCCAAGGAAAAACCGCAGGAAGGTGAAGTTATCGCTGTAGGCGAAGGCAAATACAAAGAAGATGGCACGCGCCAAACTTTGGATGTAAAAGCGGGCGACCGAGTTCTCTTCGGTAAATACAGCGGTTCGGAAATCAAAATCGACAACGAAGAATTATTGATGATGCGCGAAGACGAAATTCTTGGAATCATCGAACGCGCGGGCGCAAACGCCAGCTAAGTTTGCCGAGTTTAGAGAGTTTGCCGAGTTGACCGAGTTAAAAAACTCGCTAGACCCGGAAAAACTCGGTTAACTCGGTCAACTCAGTCAACTCGACAAACTTTTAAAGTAGGAGATTATAAAAACATTATGGCTAAACAAGTTATTCAGGGTGAAGAATCGCGCGCGGCAATTTTGCGCGGCGTCAACCAACTCGCAGACGCAGTAAAAGTTACGTTAGGTCCGAAAGGACGCAACGTTGTTATTGATAAAAAATTCGGTTCGCCGACAATTACCAAAGACGGCGTAACCGTAGCGAAGGAAATTGAATTAAAAGATAGTTTGGAAAATATGGGCGCGCAAATGGTGCGTGAAGTTGCGAGCAAAACTTCAGATGTTGCTGGCGACGGAACAACGACGGCGACGGTTTTGGCACAATCAATTTTCAAAGAAGGCGTTCGCACGGTTGCTGCGGGCGCAAATCCGATGGCTCTTAAACGCGGAATTGATAAAGCGGTTGAGCAGGTTATCGCCGAAATTCATAATTTTGCAAAACCGGTTTCCGGTGATTCAATCGCGCAAGTCGGAACGGTTTCGGCGAATGGCGACAAAACGATTGGAACAATCATCGCGCAGGCGATGGAAAAAGTCGGCAAAGACGGCGTTATCACGGTTGAAGAATCGAAAACGATGGATACGACTCTCGAAGTCGTCGAAGGTATGCAGTTTGACCGCGGTTACTTATCGCCGTATTTCGTGACTGACCCGGAAAGAATGGAAGCCGTTCTGGAAAATCCGTATATCTTAATCAACGAAAAGAAAGTTTCTTCGATGAAGGATTTGCTTCCGATTCTCGAACAGGTTGCCAAACTCGGCAAGCCGCTTTTGATTATTGCTGAAGATGTCGAAGGCGAAGCATTAGCAACATTGGTTGTTAATAAAATGCGCGGAACTTTGAACGTCGCGGCGGTTAAAGCTCCCGGCTTTGGCGACCGTCGCAAAGCGATGCTCGAAGACATTGCGACAATGACGGGCGGACAAGTTATCTCGGAAGATATGGGCGTCAAGCTCGAATCAATTACTGTTGACGATCTCGGACAAGCCGCGAAAATCACGATTGACAAAGACAACACGACCGTTGTTGACGGCGCGGGCGAAGGCTCGGCAATCGAAGGGCGCGTCAAACTTATTCGCAATCAAATCGAAGAAACGTCTTCGGATTACGACAAGGAAAAATTGCAGGAACGTCTCGCCAAATTGGTCGGCGGCGTAGCGATTATCAAAGTCGGCGCTGCGACCGAAACCGAAATGAAGGAAAAGAAAGCCCGCGTTGAAGATGCAATGCACGCAACACGCGCGGCAGTCGAAGAAGGAATCGTGGCGGGCGGCGGCGTGGCTTTGGTTCGCGCTTCGCGTGTTCTCGACAATTTCAAAACCGATGCTGAAGATGAGGATGAGCAAATCGGCGTAACAATCGTCAAACGCGCGCTCGAAGAACCGCTTCGCCAAATCGCGCAGAACGCCGGTGCGGAAGGCGCGGTCATCGTCGGCAAAGTCCGCGAAAACGACAGCGCCAACTACGGCTTCAACGCGGCAACCGAAAAATTTGAAGATTTGGTTGCGGCTGGCGTGATTGACCCGGCAAAAGTAACGCGCTACGCGCTTCAAAACGCGGCTTCAATCGCCGGTTTAATGCTCACGACCGAAGCGATGATTGCCGACATACAGGAAAAAGACGAACACGGCGGCATGGGCGGCGGAATGCCGGGCGGTATGGGCGGTATGGGAATGGGAATGTAAACTGAAATTGAAGATTTCAAATTCCAAATTAGAAAAAGGTTTCGTTCAATCCAAAACGAAGCCTTTTTCTATTATTACTTTTGTTTCCGATACAGGCGACAAATTTTGTTTCTCTTTTCGTAAAGTTAATCGAACCGACAAGAAAAAGGCAATCAATTACAATCAACACACAAACTTGCCGTTTATGAATTTAATTGCCTAAACTGTGTTAATCATTTAAAATTGTTTTTCGCTCGAACAATTCAATAAATTTAACAAACGGTCTCTTTTGGAGAAAAGACAATGAATAATATTTTCAAAATAATTTTAAGTTTTTCAATTCTGGCGGGTTTTGTGGTAACTGGCGCGTTTTTTCTTTTGCGCTCGGAGCCGACGTTTGCTCAAAGCAAAACAACTTCAAATATTAATGCTGAAAGTCGAAACTCAACACTTCGAGACGGTCGAACTGCGCCGATTGCGGAAGCGAACAACAATTCTTTGCTCAAAACACTTTTAGCGGGCGAAAATTTGAGTTATGACGAGCAAATACTGCTTGCACCGCGGGTTGGAAAATCGCAGACCTTGCAAGTCCGTCTGACAAGTCAAGATGCTGCTTCGAAAGATGCTGTGTCGACCCGAAAGCCTGATAATACCGAGGTTTTCTTACAACAATTGAAAACTTCCAACGAAGGTTTGGCGCGGCAGAGAAGTTTGGAGCTTTCGCCGACGCAAATTTTAATAGTCGCTTTGAATGAAAAACGACAAGTGTTGTGGTGGAATTTGCAGGCTGACCCGCGCATTTTGCGCCTCGAAACCGCGGACGATACCGGGCGCTTAAGCGGCGGAGACATTGTTTATCAAAACGATGCTGAACTTCTCGTTTCGCTGCCCGCCGACGAACGGATCGTCGCGCTCCATTTTTATCATCCTGATTGGGACGGAAGCGCATTTCAACTCGAATTAATCGGAAATTTGGATATTTCGAAGCCTTAAGAAACGGAGCGGATTATTATGAACGGATTCTTTAAAACACTATTTACAAAAACCGTCTTTTGCTTCGGCTTGCTTCTTTTCGGCGGTTCGACAATCGCGCTGGCTGAACTGTTTGAAACCATAACCGATAACGGTGCGCCGCAAAATCGTGTTGACATCGCTATCGTCGGCGACGGTTATACCGCGGCTCAAATGACAAAATACCAGTCAGACGTGCAGCAATTTTTGCAGGGCGTTTTTCAGCAAGAACCGTATCGTGAATATCAGCGTTATTATAACGTTCACCGCATTGACGTAACGAGCAATCAATCCGGTGCTGACCATTCAGACCGCACTCCGCAGGTTTTTGTGGATACGGCTCTCGACGGCGCTTTTAATTGTGCTAATACTCAACGCCTGGTTTGTGTTAGCACGACAAAAGTCAATCAAGTTATCGCACGTACCCTGCCTACTAATGCTTACTATGATGTAATTTTGGTTTTAGTTAATGACCCGGAGTATGGCGGTTCCGGCGGCAGTATCGCAGTCGCTTCGACTCATCAAGCAGCCGTCGAATTAATTTTGCACGAAGTTGGTCACAGCTTCGGTCTTTTAGCCGATGAATACGCATATCCAGAAGAGGCGTCGCGTTGTAATTCGAACTTCGAGCCTTCACAAGTGAATGCTACTAAACAAACCGACCGCGCATCGATTAAATGGAATGCGTGGATTGCAGCTACAACACCGATTACGACGACAACGACAACAAACGGTTTACCGGGTTTGTATACAGGCGCGAGATATTGCGAAACCGCTTTGTATCGCCCGACTTTTAACAGCAAAATGAAATCGCTCAATCTGCCTTTTGAACAAATCAACACCGAACAGCACGTCAAGCGCATTTATAATTTCGTGTCGCCGATTGATTCGTCTTCACCTGCCGGAACAAACGTTGATATTACTACCGCTCAATCTCAAATGTTTTCCCTAAACACACCGCAGCCTTTAACTCATAGTTTGAACATTACGTGGCTGGTTGACGGACAACCGGCTGGCAGCGGAGTTTCATTTAATCTCGCCGGTTCGACACTCGCTTCTGGAACACATGTCGTTCAAGCAGTAGTTAGCGACCCAACTGCCTTTGTCAGAAATGATCCGGCGCAAGTTCTAAAAGCAAGCCGAACGTGGAATGTGAATGTTCAAGCCGCATCACGTCACACACAATTTGATTTTGACGGCGACGGACGAGCCGATGTGTCAGTATATCGTCCGTCAAACGGCGTCTGGTATTTGTTAAACTCAACTTCTGGATTTGCTGCCACACATTTTGGAGCAAGCACCGATAAGTTAGTCCCTTCGGATTATGACGGCGACGGTAGAACCGACATTGCTGTTTATCGAGACGGAACTTGGTATCTACAAAGAAGCAGTCTCGGATTTACCGGAGTAGCCTTCGGCGCCGCTTCGGACATTCCTGTTCCAGCTGATTTTGACGGCGACGGCAAATCTGAAATAGCCGTCTTTCGCCCGTCAAACGGAACTTGGTTTATGTTGAATTTGAGCAACAATCAAAATTCTGCGATGGCGTTTGGTCAGATGGGAGACATTCCCGTACCAGCAGATTACGATGGTGACGGCAAAGCCGACTTTGCAGTTTACAGAGATGGAATCTGGTATTTGCAGCGCTCGCAGCTCGGATTTACCGCAATAGCTTTTGGAGCATCGACCGATAAACCCGTTGCGGCTGATTACGACGGAGATAATAGAGTTGATGTTGCTGTCTTTAGACCGGAAGACGGAACGTGGTATTTGCAGCAAAGCACAAAGGGATTTGCTGCAATTCAATTTGGAGCATCAACTGATAAACCTGCTCCGGCAGATTTTGACGGTGACGGCAAAGCAGACGTTTCTGTTTTCCGCGATGGAACGTGGTATATCCAAAAAAGCACGCAAGGCTTTACCGGCATTCAATTCGGTGAGGCAACCGACAAACCTATTCCGAATACTTTTATTCCGTAAGCAAGCCGGATAAAAATTGAAAAGAAAAGCATCACTTTGTACAAAGTGATGCTTTTCTTTTTAGAAGCTGAATTTATTGATTCAAAAATAATGACAAATCGTTTTTTTGCCAAATACATTACTCATCTTTGCTTTCGTCAGATTTTTTTGTTTCTTTACGTCCGTGGGCAGTATCTTTTGATGCGACACCGCCGACAATATCGCGGTCATCGGGAGTGCCTTGCGTTTCGTCGCCGCGCAGCATTCCGCGCGTGATTTCATCGGAAGGCATATTCGTCGCTTCGTTGGCTAAATCTTCAGCGTTCCACTGGTCGCGCTTTACATCTTGAATTTCTTCGTTTTCTTTAGCTGGTGTTTGCATAATAATTTTTTCGTCAACTTGTTCTGCTTGAATTTTATTGATTATATCAAAACTAGAATCGAATTTTCACTTTATTTCGTATTAAAACGAAATACATTTTCCATAAAACTTTAAAGAAAAGGCGAGTTGTTTTACTCGCCTTTTCTTTCTAATTGGTAAATTCAATTATCGATTGTTCGTTGTATTTGCGGGTGCGGAAGCTGTAATCATAAATTGCGTTCCCTGACCTAATTCAACGTCATCGCGTCCTTGCGCGATAACCGTACCTGCGCCTGCTCCTGCACCAACTACTGCGCCGATTGCCGCGCCTTGTCCGCCGCCTGCAATCGCGCCAATTAATGCTCCGAGGGCAGCGCCGATTCCCGCACGGGTTACGGTTTTGGTCGTTTGATTGTTATCGCGGACCGCTCCTTCATTATTAACCGTAACTTTTTCGCCGCTTGCTAAGGAAACTTCGTCAACAATACCGGCGAAACGATAAGTTTGACCGTTTCGCAGACGAATCGTGTCAAATTCAAGCGAAACATTCGCTCGACCGGAAACCGTGCCTGAACGCTGCGCCTTTGCAACTCGTCCTTCGATTATTGCTCCGTTATATTGCGACGGGGAAGTAACTTCCATCATAAATCTATCGCCGTCCTGACTCGTTTTGGTTGAAATCGGAGTGTTCAAAACAGCTACTACTCTCGTATTGTTGGCAATGGCAAAATCAGTATATGTTTGATTATTTTGGTTATTGTTTCCGACGTTTTGATTGTTAACCATCGTCCAGTTAGCGGTTTCGTTAACTTTATCGTAGACGCTCGCCACCGTTACCGTTTCGTTTCTGTTTTCCAGATAGACGCGGCGAATAACCTTTAACTGACCGTTGCTCAAAGGAATAAAATTTACGTAAAAATCGTTCGTTCTATCGCCTTCATAATTTAAAGCCACGCCGTCGTAATAAGTTTGCGCCGTAACTTTAATCGAGCGTCCGTTTGGGGTTGTTTCGGTTCGCGCCGTGCCGTCAGCGTTGAAAGTAACTTGCGGCGACGCGCTCGAAGCAATTGTGACCTGCGTGTTTCTTTTTTCAATCGCCAGCATATCCGGCGAAGAAAGGCGTCTTTCCAGATTTCTTCTTACTCGATCGTCTTGATTACCTTGGCTAGTTCTGTAAAAACTTGTAATCGAGCGGTCAACCACTTCGCTAACATTGTCACTCTGCGCTGCGTTCAAGCGGTAAGTTCCGCTCAACATGGTGTCGAAGCGGCTGGTCGGAACATATTGACGATTCCAATTCCAATTAACGCTGTAGTAATTGGTCAGCATATCCAAATCCGTGCGAATAGCTCGCCATTCAGTTTCCGCTCTGCCGCTTAAGCGGTAATCGCGCATAAATCCGTCAATAAAATACGCGCGGTTCAGAACTTCTTCAACGTCTGCCGATGTTGAGCGGCGGGCGTCGAAATTTTGCCTTAATCTATCGGTTGCTTTTTCAAATTCGGTAATGTGGGAAAAAATCGCTTCTTCGCTTCTGGTGTTGTTCAAAATGCTTTGGTCAAGCGAGGTATTGACTTCACGTTTATAAGCGTCAGTGCGGGTTTCGAGTCTAGCAATAAGGCTTTGCACATTATTATCGGTAACTCGATATGGACGGTTTGTTCCGACATTGCCTACGTTATTGTTCCGGTTGTCAATTACGGTGTTATTGTTCGTTTGAGTTCTATTCCAATCCCAGCTAACCGTGTAATATCGCGCCAAAGTATTTAAGTCGGTGCGAATTGTTGTCCAGCTTCTCAGAGCATTGGGTGTTAGACGATTTCTTTGCATAAACTGGTCAATTTCCGTCGCGTGACTAAGAACGTCTTCAATGTCGGCGGCAGTTGATTGACGCGAGTCAAATTTTTGTTTGAGCGAATCAACCGCGGTTTCAAAATCGGTGATTGAGCCGGTCAGCATCTGCTCGTTATCGTTTGTGTTTAATACGCGGCGGTTAAGCGCACGGTCAGCTTGAAGTTTATACGTATCAGTATTGGTTTGTATGCGGTCTAATAAAAACTGTACCTGTCTGTCCGTCGCCGTATAAGCCCGTCTTTGGGCATTAACGTTTAAAGTTGCGGTCAGGCAGATTGCAAATAAACTAAAAATAAATGACTTTAGAATTTGGTTTCTCATTGTTATCCTCCGTCTGTCTAAAAATTTTTTGCAAGAATTAGGAGAGTGGTTTGGATGCTTCTTGCACACCATCAGATGCTTGCCGCAAAAATCGTGCCATCAAGCCCTTTGCTTTTCTTAAACGAATGGAAGATTGGAAGTTAGCAAACTCTAAAATAATAAATTTATTTTAAGATAAAACAATTTCGCGTAATGTATTGATACATTATTTGAAAAACACAAGTTAAAATCGAGCCAAAAGTATCGTTTATGGTTTGTTTTGTAGCTGCTGTTGCTGCATTTGCTGCTGTTGCATTTGCTGCTGTTGCTGTTGTTTGATTTTATTTACTCCGAAGTCTATGCGTTTGCGCCCGGCTTCGGCTTTTTTTAGAAGTTCCTGAGCAACCGAGTTGTTTTCTTCAATCTTTATAGCTTTTTTCAAAGCTCCGACGGCTCCTTCATAATGCGCGAGCTTTATTAAAATAGCACCCAATTCGGTTTGGTAATCTCCGTCTTCAGGTTTGAGTTTGACGGCTTCACGCAGGGCTTTTTCGGCTTCTTTGTCTTGGTTCAGCTTGTTGTAGGAACGTCCCAGATTATACTGTGCCGCGTCGTCCTTCGGATTTTTATCCAAAATCTTTTTATACGCTTTTACCGCATTGTCAAACGCTTTGTCCGAATCGGTTATTATCAACGGAGCATCTTTTTTTGTTTTCTTTACCGGAGTCGGCTTTGGCGTTGGTTGTTCGCTCGGCATTGCCGTTGTTTCCCGTTCGCTTTCCAAAAGCGTGTAAGCAATGCCTAATTTAAAGTATGCGTCGGCTAAATCAGGATTTAATTTGACGGCTTGCCGAAAAGCGTCAATCGCTTTTTCATTTTCGTTTGCGTCAAAAAGTTTATCGCCTTCCGCCATCGCTTCATCGGCATCGGTAAAAGTCGGCATGGGCGTTTCCCTTGCTTTTATATTTGCATCTTGGTTAGCTTCTGCGGTTGGCGAAGCCGCAGTTTGTTCGTTTATGTTCGTCGCGTTTGAAACGCTTGCTGTTTTTTCCGCGCAGTTTAACTGAAACGAAACAAGCACAATAAAAAATAAATTTATGAAAACTTTCTTCATATTAAAATAATAATTTCAAAGCTGATTTATAATAAAAACGATAAAAACAAAGAATCTTCGGTTAAAATTTTCAGCCCGGAGGAAACACGAATTGTCGCCCCGCAAGCAGGTGAACGTGCAGGTGAAAAACCGTCTGTCCACCATCGTCGTTTGTGTTGATAACCGTTCGATAACCTTTTTCGGCAAAACCGTTTTCGCGCGCAATTCGGGCGCACGTTAAAAGAAGATGACCGAGCGTTTCCTTATGATTCACCCGCGCTTCGTCGAGCGAAGCGAAATGCTCGCGCGGAATTACCAGTAGATGTGTCGGCGCTTGCGGGCTGATGTCGTCAAAAGCTACGCAAACATCGTCTTCATAAACTGATTTGGAAGGAATTTCTCCAGCAATTATTTTGCAAAAAATACAATCGCTCTGGCTCATATTTTAGAAAAAATCAATAAAAATATATGTAATAATCAAGCAAAATTATCTCACGAAAAAGGCAGATGCTGGTGACAAAGTCAAGCCTTTTCCCGATACAAAATATTTTGTTCAATCTCAAACGATAATAGCATATTAAATTTTTCAATCTAAAGTTTGTTCAACTCGAATTCTTTGGAAAAAGACAAAATTTTTCCTTTTCAAACATATAAATTTTCGGTATCCTAACGCACAATGTCACCAATTGCGATTACGTTAATTTTGCTGCTCGTTGCCGTCGCTTTGTTTGCGACGGAGAAGATTCCGGTTGATGTCGTCGGTGTTTTGCTGGTCATCGGGTTAGTGATGACGAACGTCTTAACCGTTCAGGAAGGTTTATCGGGCTTTGGCGACAACGTAATTATTATTATCGCCGGGCTTTTCGTCTTGACGGGCGGGCTGGTTAAAACCGGCATTGTCGATTTAATCGGGCGGCGGTTGTATCGAATCGCGGGAAGCAACGAATTTTTGTTGACGGCGTTGATAATGTTTGTCGCCGCGATTTCCGCGTCGGTCTTAAAAAATACGACGACGACGGCGATGTTTTTGCCCGTCATTATCGGTTTAGCTGACCGCGCCAAAATTCCGCCTTCGAAACTTTTGATGCCGCTTGCTTTCGGCGCGATTTTAGGCGGAAGCTGCACATTAATCGGAACGTCAACTAATTTAGCGGTTAGCAGCGCACTCCAGCGTTACCAAGCCGACCCGAGTTTAAGCGCCTTTCGCGACCAATTACAACCTTTCACGATGTTTGAATTAACGCCTGTCGGCGTCGTTATGGTTGTCGTCGGTTTGGCGTATATGCTTTTCGTCGGCAGAAAAATGCTTCCCTCTCGCGGCGGCGAAGAATCTTTAACCGAGCAGTATTCGATGCGTGAGTATATTTCCGAAGTTTTGGTTTTGCCGGATTCGCATTTAATCGGAAAAACTTTAAGCGAAGCAAATATCAATCTCGAATTAAATCTCAACGTCCTCGGTATCATTCGCGGAGACGAACAGCGAATCGCGCCCGGCTCAGATGAACGCATAGAAAAAAGCGATTTGCTGATTGTCGAAGGTAAACTGGCTAATATCCTCAATGTCAAATCCGAAGCCGGTCTTGAAATCAAAGCAGATTTCGAGTTAACAGACCGCGATTTGGAAAGCGGCGACATCGAGCTTTTTGAAGTTATGGTTATGCGCGATTCACAACTTGACGGACAAAATCTGAAAACTTTGAATTTTCGGCAAATCTACGATTTGACCGTGCTGGCTATTAACCGCCACGGCGAAACTTTTCTCGATAAAATCAGCAGCGTTCGTCTAAAATTCGGCGATGTTTTACTCGTTCAGGGAAAACGAAAAGTTATCGAGCCGTTTGTCGTCGGCGGTGAAATGCTGCTTTTGGAAGACGTTTCCGCCGGAAGTATGCGGACGAAAAAGCGTAGATGGGCAATTGCCGCGTTCGGACTTTTTCTCGCGCTTTCGCTTTCCAAACTCGTTACCGGTTTCGAAGTTCCGCTCGCTATTGCCGTTCTTTTGGGCGTTTTACTGCTGCTTGTCACAAAAACCATTCGCCACAACGAGCTTTATTCGCTGATTGATTTTCGCCTTCTGGTTTTGATTGCCTGTATGATGAGCTTCGGCGTAGCGATGGAAAAAACCGGAACCGACAAATATCTGGCTGATTTGATTGTTAATTATTTCCAGCAATACGGCGATATTGCTGTTTTAGCCGGATTTTTTATTTTAACCGTCGCGCTGACCCAGCCGATGTCGAATCAAGCCGCCGCGCTCGTAGTCTTGCCGGTAGCGGTTAAAACAGCCGTTGCGCTCGGTCTCAATCCGCGCACTTTTGCTATCGCAATAACTTACGCCGCGTCATTTTCCTTTATCACGCCGCTTGAACCCGCCTGCGTTCTGGTTTATACGCCGGGACGCTATCGTTTTATGGATTTTGTGAAAATCGGGACGATTTTAACAATCGTTGTTTTTATTGTGGCGATAGTTTTGGTTCCTATATTCTGGAAGTTTTAAGGTAAAAACTTTTCCTGTTTAGGAAGTTATTCTCTTAAGATTCATCAACGCTGGCGGAAAGTTCAATTTTAGAAGGAACTTTTTTATTGGCAACAATTTTCAGCGGAATTTTCCACGCAAGTCTTTTCACCAAGCAAACGCCCGTGTTGTCTTCGCGGCAGTGGTAAACGGTTAAATTCGCTTTCATCGTTGTCACGCCGGTTTTCGTCGTTTGAAACGCAACACTCAAAGGTAGTTTTAAAAATTTCTGCGTCCGGTTGGCAATTTTTATATCGCTTCCCTTTTCAACCGAAATTTCATAATGTTGCGGCGCAGTCGGGTTCAAATGAAAACCTTCCGGCAATTTTATGTTGAAAACCAGTGAGGCATTTGAGTTTGCAGCGATTTCTCGTTCTTCAATTTTCATTTCCGCTTCGTCTGCAGCAATGTTTTCCGTTTCATCGTTTACATCTGTCGGCGGAGTTAAATTTACAATTTTCAAAGTCGAGGTTTCTTTTGTTTTTAAATTCACAACGCGAATCGCGTGATTGTTCGTATCGGCGACAAAAAGTTTTCCGTCCGCCACGCTGATTCCGCCCGGTTCGTAAAACGTCGCGTTTGCACCGTCGGTTTGACCGGATTTTCCCGTTCCCAAAAAAGTTTTAACTGTTTTATTTGAAGCGTCGAGAATTTTGAGTTTGTGATTGTAAGTGTCGGCAATCAAAACTTTTCCGTCCGTTAGCGCAACACCCAAAGGATGCTGCAAACGCACGTTGTCTTCTGCGCCGTCAACGTCGCCAAATTCGTATAAATCTCCGCCCACTAAAGTTTCCACCGTTCCCTTTTGCAAATCAATTTCTCGTATAATGTTCGATTCGCTGTCGGCAACAAAAAGTTTTTTTCCGTCGGAAACAATTCCCGACGGCTGCGCAAAACCCGCTTCACCAATCGCGCCGTCGAGCCGCGCTTCGGCGCCTGTTCCTGCAAACGGCGCGACCGTATTTTTTTCCAAATCCAATTTCCAGATTTGATGCGTTCCGGCTATGGCAATAAAAAGCGCGTTTCCGACTTTCGCCAAATCCCAGGGTGATGAAAGTTCCGAAGTCTTCGCGTTTCCGCCAATTGAACGCCACGCGGCTTGTTTGCCGTTGCCGGAAATCGTTTCAACTTTTTTCGTTTGTAAATTAACGCGCCGAACGGCGTGATTTTCCGTGTCGGCAACGTAAAGTGTTTCGCCGTCAACAAACAAACCTTGCGGGCGATTAAAACTTGCTGTCAAAAAATTTCCGTCAGTCAAAGCCGCTTCTCCGCTACCGATTGTTTCAATAAGTTTTCCGTTAAAATCTGTCACAACGATTCGATTGTGATTTGAATCCGAAATAAAAAGTCGTTTCGATTTTTCGTCCGCCAAAACTTTTCCAGGAAACGCGAGCGGTAAATCGCCGACTTTGGCACGTTCCAAAGCGAATTTGAGCGGCTGTTCATTTAATAATCCTTTTTTGCGAAAATCGGAAACGGTTTCCGCAATCGCTTTATCAATTTCAGCCGTATGACCTTCACCGATAAAATCGCCGACAATATAACCGTTCGGGTCAATCAAAACTTGTGTCGGATAAGCGCGAACCGTGTAAGCGTCCCAAATTTTGAAATTTGCGTCGTTGACCACCGGATGTTCAATTTCATATCGCAGAATTATTTTGCGAATATTTTCCGTATCTTTTTCGTTGTCAAATTTCGCCGAATGAACGCCGATGACGACAAGATTTTTTTCGTATTTCGCTTCGAGTTTTTTGAGGTCGGGAATAATATGAATACAGTTGATGCAGCCGTAAGTCCAAAAATCGAGTAAGACAATTTTGCCTTTTAGCGCGGCGAGAGAAAGCGGTTTGTCGGTGTTGAGCCAGCCTTTATCGCCTTTTAATTCGGGAGCGCGAACCCTTGCTTGATATTTCATTTCCTGCGCGAAAACGGAAATTTGCACCACAGAGACACAGAGACATAGAGATAGAAAATAAAACAAATATAATCTAAATAATTTCGCTGTGTGCAGGCTTCTTTTCATTTTCTCTGTGCCTCTGTGTCTCTGTGGTAAAACAATTTCTACCAATTAACTTTCCCTTCCTGCGTAGTGTCAATTTGTTTGAGTTCAACGCCTTCGTCAAAAAAGAAAATCTTCATCTGGTCAAACAAAAACTCGTGCGAGTCGGGGTTTGAAATATCAATGCCGAAATGATTGATAAGCTGTTTTTGTTTTTGTAGCCACTCTTTCCAGCAATCAGCGCAAATCTCCGCGCCCACTTTTTGTCCGAGTTCGGTCGGAATCGGTGCGTAACCAAGCGGCGCGTTTTTCTGATTGCAGCGAGCGCATTTAAATTTATCGTTTGAAAATAAAGCCATTTTCGTTCTCCTTTATGTATTCGTAAATTTATATAATCAGTTTCGGAAGAGAATTTTTAACCGCAGATAAAGGCGGATGAACGCAGATTATTTTTTCTATTTATCAGCGTTTATCTGCGTCCATCTGCGGTTAATTATCTTCCGCTTTTCTAATCGCCTCCAAAACGTCATCGTCCTTTGGACGAAACAAACTCAAAGATTGAACTTGGTGATGGCGAACAACGCCCGATTTATCAATAACGACAACTGCGCGAGCCGAACGTCCGGGAAGCCAGGATTTCGCATTGTATTTCGCGGAAACTTCGCCCGTTTCATCCGAAAGAAGCGTCAGAGGCAAATCGTGTTTCGCGGCAAAATCTTTATGCGACGCTGCGGAATCGGTCGAAATGCCGACAACTTCCGCGCCTGTTTTCGCGTATTCTTCCCAATTGTCACGCACCGAACACATTTGTTTCGTGCAAACCGGCGTGTTGTCGCCCGGATAAAAAAGCAGCACGATAGTTTTGCCTTTTTGCTCCGACAATTTCCAATCGTTTCCGTCGCCGTCTTTCAACGTAAAATCCGGCGCGTTTTCTCCAATTTTCATTTATTTACCATATTTTATTCACGTTCATTGAGCAAATAATACGATAATTCATTTTTATCTTTAAAGCCGTTCATATTTTGCTTAAATTGTTTTTGTATAATCGGATTTTCAATTTCAAGTTTTCGTTTCTCGCTCAACTGTAGATATTCTTCCTCCAAATCAATTCCGAGAAATTTTCTATTCAAGAGATTTGCCGCGATTCCCGTTGTGCTTGCGCCAGTAAACGGGTCTAAAATCCAGGCATTCGGTTTTGTCGAAGCTAAAATTATTCGTGTCAAAACTGAAAGAGGTTTCTGCGTCGGATGTTTGCCTTGAGTTTTCTCCCATTTTTGAATTGCGGGAAGCGTCCAGACATCTTTCATCTGATTTTCGCCGTTAATTTTATACATCAAATCATAATTATAATAATGCGGAATTTTTTCGCTTTTTCTCGCCCAGATAATCTGCTCGGTCGAATGCGTAAAGAAACGCTTTGAAAAATTCGGCGGCGGATTTGTTTTTTGCCAGATGATTACATTCAAAATTCTGAAACCCAATACGGTTAAAATTTGTCCAATCGAAAAGATGTTGTGCATCGTTCCGCTTATCCAAATCGTCGCATTGTCATTCATCTTTTCCCGGACAAATGAAAGCCATTTCAAATTGAACTCGTTGATTTGATAAATTCCTGGTGATTTGTCCCATTTACCTTTATTGACACTGGTAATTTTGCCATTTTTAATTGTCAATCCATCGTTTGAAAGAAAATAAGGCGGGTCGGCGAAAACCATATCAAACTTATGTTCAAACTGCGGCAGAAGTTCAAGGGAATCACCGTGAAGCAAAGTAAAATTTTTATCAATGGATTTATAGAAAGGTTCTATCATTCTTCAAGCATATCCGCCAAAAATCTAATCATCTTACCGATGTTATGTTTTCCTTCAAAGAAACCGTATTTTTCGCAATCGTCCAGGATATAAATTTCCTCGTTCCGAATGTCAAAATTATCAGCCCAAAGCCTCAAATTATTTACCATGAAATTTCTTTCGATTAAAATATTTTCCTCTTTGGTTAAATTTAAGTTGATTGAATTTTCATCTATTATAAAAATGCCTTGTTGCATAAAGTTACTTCCTTTCAGGATAGATTTGGAAATAATTTTAACACACAATAAGTGTCTTTTGAAAGTAATATGGAAGAATCTATTTTGATAAAATTCGGTCAAAGGGTTAGAGAATTAAGACAGGAAAAAAATCTTACCCAACAACAACTAGCCGATATTTCAGGCTTGCATAAAAACTATATCGGAATGATTGAGCGAGGCGAGCGAAATCCATCGCTTGTGAACATTGAAATTTTATCGAAGAGCTTTGAAATTAGTATTTCCGAATTAATGAAAATGTGAAATTCAAAAGCTGTTTTTACTCGACTTTCTTTATCGCATCTTTAATAATTTCGGCGACAAACTTTGTTCTTGCGTAAAAGGCTCTTGAAGTTGAGCCATGACCTGCTCCTTTTGTTCGAGGCTGAACTAAAACGCCCATACTTCCCGTAAGAGAACTAAACCCTTTTGTATTGATTGCGTCTCTAACCGATTCGTAATCTGCTTTTACTTGTTCGTAAATTTCACTGTCGCCTAAATCAAAGTCAGTTACAGAATGAAGTAATGAACTTGTTTCGGCTTGGCTTTCAAACACGCGAGCGACAATAACGGCTTTCCGCATTTTGGCAAACAAATGACTTTCTTCAAACGGCGTGCGAGCGACGTTATAAGGGTCAATCATAGTTATTGCCATTGTTTCTTTAACTACCAATTGACCTTTGGCATTTCTCTTCAAAGGAATAACTTTTAACTCCCAACTTCCGAAATTCGGAGACTGAGATGAATTAATCGGAAGCCCTAAATATCGCTCAATTACATGACCAACCCATCCTTTGTTTTTCTTATCGCCTTTCCAAACAGTTATTTCTAACTCATCAGCCATTGGTCGCAAATCTTTGCCAACAAGCTGTGTTATCCGTTTAATTGCGTCGGCTCTTTCCATAATTTCTGTTGATTTTTCCCGGTTAAATGAAACTCGCTCGATTTATAATTAGTTATCATAAGTTCATCTAACTCGCCTCGTTTCTCCGATTTTGAATTGATAATTCGTTTTGCTTTTACTTGCTTGATATTAAAATCTTTGTAAATTTTATAGAAGAAATTATCATGTTGAACATCCGAATTGCTTAGCAACCATCTACTTCTTCGTTCGTGAAGGTCAATACAAAAATCTTTCAATCTAATTTGTTCTTTGTCGCCGAACTCACTTTCAGCGTAGGAATTAAAATTTGAAGTTGCGCTTAAAGGTTTATATGGCGGGTCAAGATAGAAAAATGACTTTTCGCTTGCGTAAGGCAAAGTTTTTTCAAAATCGCAGTTAAGAATTTCTACATTTTGAAGCGCAGCGTTGACAGCTAAAATGTTTTGTTCATCACAAATCGTCGGCATTTTATAACTTCCCATTGGAACATTAAATAAATTGCTTTTATTGACTCGATACAAGCCGTTAAAGCAAGTTCGGTTCAAAAAAATAAATAATCCTGCCTGCGTAACTTTATCGGTGTTTCTAGAATTATATAAATCTCTTTTTCGGTAATAATACTTTTTCTTTTCTTCTTCTTTGTCCTGAAAGCTGTGATAGTCAGATTGGACATCTTTTAGAATAGAAATAAGTTCCTTTGGTTTTGAAGTAATTACTTTGTAAGTGTTAATCAAATCTGAGTTGATGTCATTAATAACAGTTTTTTCCATTTTCGGAAAATTATTCAACATCCAAAACAAAACCGCGCCGCTGCCGACAAACGGCTCGACGTAAATGAATTTACCGGACAAAACCAGCGGCGGAAGATTTCGTTCGATTTCCGCAAGCAATTGTGTTTTTCCGCCAGCCCATTTTAGAAAAGGTTTCATTCGTTTGTTTAATTTTAGAAAACTATTGAAAATCTCGAATATCCTTAAACGGTTTTTCCGCATCCGTAAAATCCGGGCGGTAATAATGCGAAGCCGATTCGTATTCCTGCATAAAACCTTCTTCAAAACCAAGTTCTTCTAAAAGCGAAACGGCTTGAAACCATTCTCTTTCATTGATGCGGCGCGATAATAAAATATATCTTTCGTCGGTTGCGGCTTTGTTCGTTGCGTAGTATTGCGACATCAAAGAAATCGAAACTCGCGGCGATAATTCTTCTTTTATCCAGCGCAAATTTTCTTCGATTCCCGCCAAATCATTCGGTAAAACAAGTAGGCGAATGACCAAACCTTTTTTAAGCAAACCGTTTTCATCAAAAACTAACTCATCGCCCGTTTGCTGAAACATTTCTTTGATTGCCTTTCGCGCAAAATCTTTGTAATCGCGCACTTTTGAATACTGAAAACCAGCATCATTTTCCGCGTATTTTAAATCGGGTAGATAAACGTCAACGATTCCGTCGAGCAATCGCAAAACTTCAACCGAATCATAAGCGTTTGTGTTATAAACAATCGGCAAATTTAATCCGTTTTCCGCCGCAATCAAAATCGCTCGCGCCATTTGCGGAACAAAATGCGTCGGGCTGACAAATCCGATGTTGTGACAACCTTTCGCCTGTAATTCCAACATCATTTCCGCAAGGCGTTCGTGCGAAACTTCGTTGCGTTTTTGCTGTTTCCAAGTTTGCGAAATTTGGTAATTCTGACAATAAACACAGCGTAGATTACAGTTGCCGAAAAAGATGTTTCCCGCGCCGTTTGTGCCGGACAAACAAGGTTCTTCGCCGAAATGCGCCGTGTAGCTCGACACAATCGGCAGGCGTCCCGAATAACACGCGGCGATTTCGTCTCGCAAGCGATTGTTGCCGCAATCTTTCGGACAAAGCGTGCAGCTTTTCAAAAGATTTTCGAGCTGCTCAACCCTCGTCTTTAGTTCGCCCGCCCGAAAAAGTTTCGTGAATTTTGGCTCTGATTTTTCCCGATCCAAAAGCATTTGTGTGATATTTGTTGATGACATTTTCCGGCGCGACCGTTCGTGCCAGTTCCCATGTAAAATCCATTTCGGCATTAACCGTCGCCGTCGCCATTCTGGTTTCGCGCAGCATCAAAATGCTGCCGTAAAACAGACAGAAAATTCCGACAATCCCAATCGGAATCGGAAGCAAGCGGTAAACGCCGACGATGCCGACGATGCCGATTGAAACGCTCGTCAAAACAAAAAGACAAAGCCCGTAATAAAACGCGCCCATCGCTCGCTGCAAAATCCGCGAGCGACTCGTTACTTTATCCAATAAATTGACTACCGTTTCCAAGCGGCGGTCATAAAGCGGAATGCTATTTTTGTCTTCGGTAGTGAGTAATTCGGCAAGCCGCTGCTCTAAATCGCGCACGCGGTCAACAACGCGCCCCAATCGGGTCGAAGTGGAAAGCACGAGCGAGCCAGTCGCCGAAATAAGCAGCGCGGGCGTAATCATCGCCGTCAGAAACTCGATGGTTATTTGCAGCGCGTTCGGATTTACGCTAATTACATCGCTTGCCATAAGTTCATTTTAACGCAAAGGCGCAAAGACGCGAAGATGCAAAGTAAAAAAGGTAAGAATGTGAAAATGTGAAAAAGCAAAATTGCTTTTTAAATTCCTTTGCGCCCTTGCGTCTTTGCGCTTTTGCGTTAATAAATAAATGTTATGACTGAAAAACAAGGAACTGTTAAAATCTTAAAACACGAAAGCTCAGTTTTGCGCGGCAATCCGCTCGGCGACAAATACGTTCGAGACCTTTGCGTGTATTTGCCGCCCGATTATCAAGAAAGCGATAAACGCTTTCCCGTTGTTTACTGCTTGACCGGCTTTACCGGACGCGGAAAAATGTTGCTCAACGATAACGCCTTCGCGCCCAATTTAGCTGAAAGAATGGATTTGTTAATCGGCGAAAATAAAATCCGACCGATGATTGTCGTAATGCCCAATTGCTTTACATATTACGGCGGCTCACAATATATAAATTCGAGCGCAACGGGCAATTACGAAGATTATTTGACTGAGGAAATCGTTCCCTTTATTGATGAAAACTTCCGCACAATAAACGAGAAAATTTCTCGCGCCGTTATGGGAAAATCTTCGGGCGGTTACGGCGCCTTGATTATGGCTATACGCCACGCGGATATTTTCGGTCTGGCTTGTTCGACTAGCGGTGACGCTTATTTTGAGCTTTGTTATTTGCCTGATATTCCGAAAGCGTTTCGAGCAATCAAAGGCGACGCGAAAGGTTTTTTGGAAAAATTTTGGCGCGAAGAGAAAAAAGGAAAAGATGACTTTCCCGCTTTGAACATTATCGGAATGAGCGCGTGTTATTCGCCGAACGAAAATTCAGAAATTGGTTTTGATTTACCGTTTGATTCGGAAACCGGAGAAATTCGCCCGGACGTTTGGGAAAAATGGCTCGCGCACGACCCCGTGCGGCTTGTGGAAAGTTCGGTGGAAAACTTGAAATCTTTGAAACTTCTTTATATTGACGCTGGAACGCGCGATGAATTTGCTTTGGATTTGGGCGCTAGAATTTTGTGTAAAAAATTACGCGAGTTTGATGTTCCGCACATTCACGAAGAATTTGACGATGGACATATGCAAATTAGTTATCGTTACAATCGCTCGCTGGAATTAATTTCGGAGAGAATTAAAACAAATTAACAGGGATAAAGAGGATAGAAGGGATATAAAAACAAATGATTAAAAATCCCTTCTATCCTCTTTATCCCTGTTAGTTATTTCTTCAAAACTCGCTCGACTTCCGCGTTCATTTTGCCCGTTAACATGTAAAAAACCATTTTATAATCGCTGATAAAAGACCAGAGCGGATATTTAAAGGTTGCCGGTTTGTTGTGTTCGACAAAGAAATGTGAAAACCACGCGAAAGCGTAACCGACGACGAAACAAAACGGAAAGTAAATCCAATTTCCGCTCCGAATAATCCAAACGAGCAGAACAATTCCGAGTGTCGTGCCGATGAAATGCAGATAGCGCGTTAGTGGTTCGCTGTGTTCCTGAACATAGAAATCCCAGAACTCTCGATAATTTTTGATGCGTTCGTTTTTCATTTCCATGTGCGCACAATCTCTGCCAGAAAAAGGGCGGCAAACCAACCGACTATTAAAATCACTCCGCCGACAACGGCAGAGCTAACAACAGCAATCGCCGCCGCGCCGAAGCTGCCGAGCGAAGTTTCCGAAAGCCGTTTTGTTGCATAAACGCTTGCCAAACCAAGTCCGACGGCACTCGCCAAAGCCAAAACGATATACATAATCAGACTCGGCGAAGCGTCTTTTTCGTTGTATCCGTTTAGTCCAAGCAACAACATAAAAAATCCAAGCGTAGCAATAGCAAGTTGAATTAAAGCAGTTAAGATAAAGACAATTACTTTCATATTAATTTTTCAACAATCGCAACAATTTTCTGCAGACCTCTGGCGTCGGTTTCCGAAAAATCATCGAGCTGGTCGCTGTCAATGTCTAAAACCATTGCCACGTTTCCGCCTTTGTCAAAAACCGGCAAAACAATTTCCGATTTTGACGCGGAACTGCAAGCGATGTGTCCGGGAAATTCATCAACGTTTGGCACAATGACAATCTTTCGCGTCGTGTAACAATGTCCGCAAACGCCTTTGTCAAAATCAATTCGCGTGCAGGCAACCGGACCCTGAAACGCGCTCAGGACAAGCCCGTTTTCTTTTTTGATGTAAAATCCGATCCAGAAAAACGAGAACGCTTCTTTAAGAGCTGCCGTCACGTTTGCTAAATTGGCGACTAAATCCGTTTCGCCTTCGACGAGCGCGGCAATCTGCGGCGCAATCTCGTCATAAATCTTTTTTCTATCCGAAGTTTTCGGCACAAATAAACTTTCAGCCATATGTTTTAAGTGTAACATGACAAAATTCGATTTATCTATCGCGGTTAATAAGGCGAATTTTGAACCGATTTTGCAGAGAAGAGATAGTTTTAAGGTTAGGAAATACGCAATAAAAAAAGGCGCGAAGGATTTGCCATTCGCGCCTTTTTTATTGCTCTTCGGGGTTAATTTTTTAGCCGTTTCAAATGTCTTTTTCCCAAAGGAAAGTGATTCGCTGTCCGCCGAGGTCATCACGCCTGTCGTCCAGATGAATAACATACATCTGAGTATGCGCGCCGAATGCTTTTGCCTTTTCAAGGCTCACATCATTTGCCGCCATTATTTGCCGGTGTTGACGAACTGGATACAATCGCCCTGATTTTTGAACCGGCGCGGCGTATCAAACCGCATCCATCCGCCGTTTTTGCACTGATTCTTGTCAATGGGCGGTCCGGTCTGCGGGTCGCAAGTATCACCGATGCCGTCGCGGTCAAAGTCGGCTTGGTCAGCATTTGGGGTGAGCGGGCAGTTGTCTGCCGCATCAGACACGCCGTCGTCGTCGTCGTCGTTGTCGCAAGCATCGCCTTGCCCGTCGCCATCGGTGTCGAGTTGGTCAGCGTTGGAGACGAGCAGGCAATTATCGGTCGCATCCGGCACACCATCACTGTCCGCATCCGGCTGACCGCCCCATGACGGCTCACCATCAAACGCCGGATTGTCGGTCAGGCGCGTTTGATTCGTGCCGTCGGCATTCATCACATAA
>Ga0136617_10000102_pt1 | contig 58805 bp, 57 predicted proteins | sample AntDrymUQ3222106_2_FD_129672 | JGI IMG/M metagenome (GOLD analysis project Ga0136617, IMG submission 129672) | Polar desert sand microbial communities from Dry Valleys, Antarctica - metaG UQ322 (21.06) | ecosystem: Environmental > Terrestrial > Soil > Desert | place: Antarctica: Dry Valley...
GGAGTTAGAGGCAAATGCAGCCAGTTCGCCGCCCGCTTTTGATGTAACGGTTTAAAGCTTTATTATGCTCGCGTAGCTCAGATGGATAGAGTGCTTCCCTCCGAAGGAAGAAGTCGCAGGTTCGAATCCCGCCGCGAGTACCAGATAAAATAGAAAAGACGTCGAATGGACGCCCTTTTTTATATACCAGCCGTACTCTCAGCGACTAGCGCACTTTTTGCGTGGGGTCGCCGAGCAAGACCCATGAATTTCGAACGTCCGTCCCGCCCGGAATAGTTGCCTTTGCATCTCTGATGAGATCGCCGATTCGCGGAATACTACCTTCGCCGAGTTTCAGGAAAAAGCGGGTCGCCATTATTTCCTGGATGTCAGGTGTCGTCTCACCGCTTGACGCCCAGGCAGCTACTGCCCCGCCGTTTGTGGATTCGACGAGATTTTCCGCCAAACTTTTTCCGTTCAACGTTATAAAATAACCATTCAGGCACGTCAACATCGTAAAGATCGAGGGATTGCTCGCATTAGTAAGTTGCGGGACCGTCGAATTGGCGAAGAAATTACTGCTTGCCCAAGCACCCGCCGTGCCGTGCCCGGTATAATTGACGACATATTTTCCGGAATTAATTGCATTCACAAGGAGGGTCTGGGGAGTGTCGGGAGCCGCCGGGGTATCCCCGCGACCCACCATGGTTACCGGCATCGATGCAGGCAGCTGGCTGCGAAGACGACTGCTAATGAGCTGAAAATTATAATTATTCGCAGAGTCGAAGACATCGTAAGCGAAGAGAGCACCCCGGCCCAAAGGATTGGATAACGATTGTTCGAAGGTAGTAACCTTCGCTAGAGCGTTCGTTACGGTCTGTGCATTTCGGGCTGCAATTCTTCCCACGGCCATTTCCGATAAGCCGTCGTCGTTAAAGTCGGCCAGCGAGTCGTCACTTCCGGTTTCAATATAAACTGTGTTTACAATACGTGTAGGCACGAAATTAAAAAATCCCACTCCCTCGTAATTGCGGGGATCATAAGTGGCATCGCCCAGGAGAAAGACGTATTCCGGCGGTATCTGCCAATTTTCCGAAGCGTACCGTAGAAAACTTTCAACTGAGTTTGAACTCAAAACACCAAAATTAAACTCGTCGTAAATCTCCGACACATCGACAACTTCAACCGTAATTCCCTGTGCGCGCCGGTAATTTGCCCAAACCTCAGCTTGCGGTATCCAATCTTTATACGAAATTATGACCAGCTTCCCTCCGTTTAACGGATTCGACAACAGTTCCGGATCATTGACAGTGACTGAAGACGCCTGCATGATGCCGCTGTCTTCCACGGCATATAGCAAACGGCCGCGCGCTGCCAAAAGTCTAACCCCGAACGTCGCTCCCTCCTGCACAACATTCAAACCGGAAAGCAAAACGGGAGAACCCTCAGTCGTCTTATCGAATACGCGGATGTTTTGAGACGAAAAGCCCTCTACTCTTGTGACTCGATAATTCTGTGTTAAGAATTCGAGCCGATTTTGAATAGCGAGGTATTTTCGTGCGAAATCAATGCTGACCGAATCGAAAAAGGTGAAACCACCGGTAGCACCCAGAGCGCGAAACTGAAGAGTGTTCGATCCTTCGCGGAGAAACGAGGTCGGGATAACGTACTGGCGCGAAAACGGATTTCGAGAGTTTCCGGTTGCGGAGCTTAAAGTTTCGCCATTTAGTATAACTCTAACCGTATGCGAATCGAACGAAAACCCTTGAAATTTGAGCTCCATCGTAGCATCCGGCTTTGAGAAATCTATGCCGGATAATGCAAATGTGACGGTGGTATCGCCTAAATTTGTAATCCCGTCACCCCAATAGTTTTCGGCATCGCCATTTAAGACCTGGTGGATATAATTGATCCGTTCCTTTTGTACGAATGTCTGTTGATAACTGCGGGATACGACAGTACCAGATGACGGGCGTGCGCCGCGAGTTTGAATCCTTTTTCCGGCAGCGGGGCCCGTTAATAGATAATAAATAGCAGTGTCGCTCTCAACAGTATCTACTCCCTTTCCGTAGAACTCGATATAACCCGCATTAGGACCGACTATAATCGCTTGCTCGACGCCTTCAGCATAAACCTGCCATAAATTAGGATCGCTGTTGACATTGAAGCCACCGGCTTGGAGCTGATCTCGCGTGACCCTGTATAATCCTTCCTTCCGCACGGCGATCTTGACGCCGGGTTGGGAAATGACCCAGCGGTGAGTACTACTATCGGATTCAGCCTGGTTAGCCCGAACTTCGGCAGCAACTTCCTTCGTCAAAACTAATTCATTGCTGATGAGAGACCCCGAATCCATCTTTTCCCTGAGCTTTACAGATAACTCGTTCGATGAAAAACCAGTGACCGCTTTCAAGTCCGCGATTCGGGTAGGAATAAACGCTTTAGTCGCAACTGTCGTCCCGTCCATCTGAATGCTTTCGATAAAATACGACGAGTTAGAGCCACCGTCCACATCGAAGAACGTATATTTTTCTCCGTATGCGGGAGTCGTTTCGTAACGGGTCATCTCCGACCCCTTTATGATGGCCGGAGATATTTGGCGGGTACCGTTTTCATCGATCCGATAAACATAAAAACCGCCGTTATTTACCTCGACCTTCATTTCCCATTCGACGAAAACACCTTCACCGTCAGAGAAAGCCCGGGCGCCGGCGAACTCCGTCGAAGGATTACGAATGTCGTTTTTCGGGCGAATTCTACTTTTTTGAGCATAAGTGGGAAAAATTGCCGAGAACGACAGTAGTGCGAGAAGACAAAAACAAAAAACTTTTTTCATACTAAATACTCCTGGAACCAAGGGTTCATAACGATGACTGGGATTTCCAATAACTTACTATGTTTTTGACAACAATGCAAAGAATTTTATTACGTTCTTCACAGTTTCGGGTGGCCTAGGGAACCGTGCGATATTGAAAATAGACTAGTATTCCGATTAACAATTCCATTGCAACCTTCATTTATTCCACAATGCCACAAATTTTAAAGATATTTTTATCCGCTAAATCTTTCTTCTAATAGAGTGAGTTCGCCGGCAAATAAGATTTAGATGTCCTGAATATATTTTTCCGTCAACTCAAAAGCTGTCGAAGAACATATTGCAGTATTCCGCCGCCTTTATAGTATTCAAGTTCTATCGGCGTATCGATCCTTAAAGTTAAAGGCACGTCTTCTGTTTCGCCGCTTGCACGGTTGATTCTAAGTGTAACATCCTGCATAGGCCGAACTGCAGCACCTTCAAGACCGCTCAAATCAAATGTCTCGGTTCCGTCCAAACCAAGTGTGCCCGCGGATTGACCCTCCTTGAACTGCAAGGGTAGAAGGCCCATTCCCACGAGGTTCGACCGGTGTATCCTTTCAAAAGACTGTGAGACCACTGCATTAACACCCATCAGCTTCGTTCCCTTCGCGGCCCAATCGCGCGAGCTCCCGGTTCCGTATTCCTGTCCCGCAAAAATAACCAGCGGCGTCTCCTGGTTCTTATATTTCATCGCCGCGTCGTATATCGACATCTCCTCTCCGCCGGGTTGGTACCTGGTAACACCGCCTTCCACGGGAGCGACCATCAGATTCTTGATCCGAACATTTGCGAATGTCCCGCGCAGCATTACCCGATCGTTACCTCGTCGGGAACCGTACGAATTAAAATTCTGAGGTTCCACGCCCTGCTCCTGTAAATAAACCCCAGCCGGAGAATTCGCTTTTATCGTTCCTGCGGGTGAAATATGATCCGTCGTAACCGAATCACCAAAGATCGCCAATGCTCTTGCATTGCTGAAGTTTGAAAAAGTTCCGGTTTCCATCGAGAAATCGTCAAAATAGGGCGGCTCCTGGATGTAAGTCGAATTCACATCCCATTCGTAAACCTGCTCTGAACTTGATGCAATATCATTCCAAAGCGGGTTCTTCTCGGCAAATTCGCTGTAAAGCCTTCTGTAAGTTTCAGGATCGAAAGCCGTTTGCAGAAATTCCTTTACTTCATCGAGAGAGGCCCAAATGTCTTTGAGAAACACGTCGTCCCCGTCTTTGTCCTGCCCGATCGGATGCAGGTAGACGTCCTTTATAACCGTTCCGGCCAGGGCATATGCCACTACAAGAGGCGGCGACATGAGAAAATTCGCCTTTATATTCTGATGAACGCGAGCTTCGAAATTTCGATTACCGGACAATACTGAAGCGGCTATAATATCATGATCGACAATTTCTTCTTCAATCGCAGCGTCGAGCGGCCCGGAATTACCGATGCACGTCGTGCAGCCGTATCCGACAAGATTAAAGCCGATATCGTCCAGATATTTCTGCAGGCCCGCTTTTTCGAGATATTCAGTCACGACGCGTGAACCCGGAGCAAGGGACGTCTTTACATAGGGCGGAACCTTCATTCCTTTTTCAACCGCTTTTTTTGCGACGATTCCGGCGGCTATCATTACAGAAGGATTCGATGTATTAGTACATGACGTTATTGCCGCAATAAGAACGTCTCCGTTGCCGACGGTTGAAGTTACGTTGGGGCTATCCTGATCCAAATTATCGACGCGATTCGGCGTCGGACGATTGTTCATCATCTCTATCTCGGTAAGGACATTAGTATTGTCCGGTGTTGTCGAGTTATGGATCGATTCGGGAATCGATTTTGCACTCTGCTCGCCGCCTCCTTCGGCAACGGCGGCAGTCGACGCTCCCATCGTAACCAAAAAACGCTTTTCGAGATCGTCCGCAATCTTGCCGTATCCGCCGTCAGCGACCGGTTTACTGAATAATTCGATGAATCTATCGTCCAGGTTAGAAAGCTCAATACGATCCTGCGGCCGTTTCGGTCCTGCCACCGAGGGATTTATCGTTTCCAGGCTCAGCTCGTAAATGATGGAGTAGTCGACTTCACCTTCTCTCGGAATACCGAACATCTGTTGAGCTTCGTAGTAGTTGCGAATCGTCCCGACCTGTTCAATGCTTCGCCCGGTAGCCGCAAAATATTCGAGAGTTTTGTCATCGACGCCGAAGAAACCCATTGTCGCACCGTACTCGGGAGCCATGTTTGCGATCGTGGCGCGGTCGGTTGCATTCAGTGCTGCGGCCCCTTCTCCAAAAAATTCCACGAATTTTCCTACAACATTTGCCTTTCGCAGCATTTCCGTGATGCGTAAAACGAGATCGGTCGCGGTCGTTCCCTGCGGCAGAACGCCGGTCAGATGAACCCCGACGACGTCTGGCGTCAGAAAATATACTGGCTGCCCGAGCATTCCGGCTTCGGCCTCGATTCCGCCGACGCCCCAACCGGCGATCCCAAGGCCGTTGATCATCGTTGTATGCGAGTCGGTGCCGACCAGGGAGTCCGGAAAATAAACACCGTTTCTTTCAAACACGCCTTTCGCCAGGTACTCGAGATTCACCTGATGAACAATGCCGATTCCCGGCGGGATAACGCTGAAGCCGCTGAACGCTTTAGTTCCCCACTTGAGAAATCGATACCGCTGCTCGTTGCGTTTGAATTCCATTTCCGTATTGCGTTGATACGCCGCTTCGCTGCCGGCATAATCGACCTGCACCGAGTGGTCGATGACAAGATCGACCGGAACTAGCGGCTCGATTACACCTACATCCCCGCCCATGCGCAAAACCGCCGAGCGCATCGCCGCCAGGTCAACGAGCAGCGGTACGCCCGTAAAATCCTGCAAAATTACTCTTGCTACTACAAACGGAATTTCTTCGGTTCGCTCGCTTTCAGCGGCCCAGGCTGCAAGCGCGCGAATATTTGCCTCGCTCACTTTCCTGCCGCCGTCGAAATTTCGGAGTAAGGACTCAAGGACGATCCGCATCGAGATCGGTAGACGGGATATCGTTCCCAGCCCTTCCCTTTCAAGTTGTGGAAGAGAATAAAATATGCCGTCCTGCCCTGAGCCGTTTTCGAAGGTTTGCCGTGTATTAAAAAGATTATGTGTCATAGTATCTCAGACTAGAATAAGCCTAAACTAGCAGTTTAGAAAGGCGGTGGGCATAGGTCAAGCAAACTTCCTTTTCGGTAGGAGTTCAGTTTGATTTATTGATTCAAAATTGAGTCATTGTTTTTGATTTACTTCTTGGTCTTTCGTCCTAGTGGTTTCAGTCCTAGAACCAAGGCTGGAACCACCTAATCACACGAAACAACACTGACAAATCAATCAAAACTGAGCCACTACCGTTTTATCACCGGGAATAGCCGGATTAAGCTAAAATCAGGTATTATGATCCCCGAGAGGGAGGTTTATGATCGTAACAACAGGAAATGACATAGCCGGTAAGCAGATTATCGAATATCTTGGTGTGGTTAGGGGCATTGTCGTGAGGGCCACTAGTTTCGGACAAGGGTTTATAGGTGGTTTCAAGGCTCTCGCGGGCGGCAATATCGAGGAATTTACCGTCGTCTGCGAGAAAGCCCGAATGGACGCGTTTTATCTAATGGTTAAGCATGCAGTCGACATGGAGGCAGATGCGATCATTGCCATGCGCTACGATGCAACCGAATTTTCAGACACGGTTACGGAAGTTTTGGCTTACGGAACCGCGGTAAAGCTCGGATAATTGCATTGGACAAAAAAGAAAGATGCCAAAATGCCGCATGTGCCGTACGCACGGGACGCGTCAAAGCAGCGGCCCTTTCCCGTTCTTCCCCGTGCGCATGTCACTGAGCCAGTTGAGCCAGCGGTGTTTTAATGCTTTCGGCGCCAGAAACTCCGTTATCCCCTTTGTACTATGCTGTTTACCGTCGGACAATGTAAGTGTAATTTCGCTTAGAAAGCGAAGGTAGTAAAAGCTGGAGTCTATAATTTTCAACGGCTCGACGCTAAGCCTGATATTGTCTTCGGAGATTAGCTTCAATCGCGTAGGATATTTGATTCCGAACTTGTCCCGAACATAGTTCTGCTCATCATACCGTACGCTTCGCGTTTGAAGTTCTCCATCGCGAATGATGAACATTTTCGTACTCGGGCTGCCATCACCCACCTCGCAATAGCGATAAAAAATCGCGGTGCATTCCGCAAAATGGGCTCTGCCCCAATGCCAATCGCGAACGGTTTTCGCAAGCCAGCGATTATCCAGATTATGGTCGTGATAGCCGGTCCCGCGAAAGCTTCTGACGTCGGAAGTCCTTCCTTTCGAGTCGAAAATTGTGATCTTCCCACTCACGTCCGAACGGGGTGCTACCATGTTCCAGCAATGTGAACTATCCTGGTAGCAAAAGGCTTCAGGCTGAAAATCGGATTCGATCGAAAGCCACTCGAAATGGGCTTCAAGACGGCGATTTCGTGACAACCTTATATTGATAGATACGACATAACCGGAGCCGTATGACGCCGACTCAAACCGGAAGGAACATTGCCCGATCCGACATTGGGGAACATCCTCGCTTGCCGAAAATTCTTCGATCGAATATTCATTGACGGCACGGTATAGCGGTTTGCCGTCTCGAAAATAGGTAATTGAAACGGCGGGAAATCTGGCAGAGGGTGGATTGTGGAACGCGGGCTGCGGAATTTCAAATGGAACACCGGACTTTGAATTTTTAACAAATCGGTTATATCGGGGCGAATAGATAAAGTTATCCAGAAATACTATAACCACGGCTTCGTTTCCGTCATCCGACAACGCGTCGAAATACCACCATTCGTAAGCCTTGGGATCTTTCTGCGGGTGCCATACATCAGCCTTTACGCTTGAAGAAAACGCGAACTTCTCCGGGGAAATTTCTTGCAAGGCAGCCATGTTTGGTATTTAGCGGGAGTATTCTTTGAAACTATCGTAAAGAATTGCAGAAATCGAAAAAAATGGCAAACTTTCCCCGGTATATTGAATCTCTAAGACGGAAAAATCTCTTCCCGGAACTTTGCAGAAATAAAGGAGAAACGATGAAAAAGGGAACGAAGATTATTTTGTTAACATTAGCATTACTCACCGTTGTTTTCGCCGCGGCTTGCCCCGAAAGGATCAGCGTTGCCGATATCGAGGCAAACCCTTCGAAATATCAAAATAAGGAAGTGGCTATCGCGGGCACGGTTAGGGACAGTTATGGACTGTCGATACCGGGGACACCTTTACGCGGCGGAGCATATAAGATCGACGACGGAACCGGCTCGATGTGGATCATCACCGAGGAAAGCGTGCCGACAAAAGGCGCCCAGATCGGGGTCAAGGGCGTGATCGGCACCGGGCTTAATTGGAAAGGAAAAAATTACGGCCTCGGAATGTACGAAAAAGACCGTCGATTCAGAAAACGGTAAGTATCTTCACAAGATATTAAATAACAAACTAGGGGCAGCGGGTTATCTGGGTAACGCGCTGCCTGTTTTGCTCTAAGCCGCTTTTAGATCCTACACACCCGTTTCGTAAGATTCTTGATATCTGCACCTTGGCCGACTTAAATTCCCGACATTCGTTTTTAAAAACGAGGCTTTTAGCTGTAACTTCGACCGACAGACAGTCCGTCATATTGATTGCAATGCGAACTTTTTCGTGTAAGAATTCGTTAGAACTCGCGTCTTAGGATTTCTATCAGGAGATAGTTAATGCATTGTCCCCGTTGCGGCCAACAACAGATATCGGAAGAAACCAGATTCTGCTCCAAATGCGGCTTTCAGCTTGGTTTAGTGAGCGAACTACTGATTCACGGGGGCAATCTTCCTCAGCTGGCCGAGCTATACAAAAAGAAAACGATTTTTACACGCAAGAACGGCCTTATGTTAAGCCTGTTTTGGTTCATTATATTCGTACCGCTTCTGACATCGATTCTCGGCGGCGCACTGGACATTGAGTTCCTGGGCGTGGCCTGTGCGCTGATTGGGGTTTTCGGAAGCTTCATGATTTTTGTTGCGTCGCTTGTTTACCTGGATAAAGCCCCGAATAAAGTCGATGTCCAAATGAATGAACTTAGAGCAGGAAATGCACAATCTCTTTACGGCACGGCCAACCGTGCTACTTTGCCCGCCCAGCAGAGTCAGTCAGCCTCGAGCTACGTCGCCCCCGAAAGTTCGTGGAAAGTTCCGGATACCGGTGAATTTGCCCGTCCGGGCAGCGTGACTGATGGTACCACACGGCTCTTGAAAAAAGACGAGTAACGACCAGGAGGTTTATGCACTGTCCAAAATGCGGTCAGCAACAAATTTCCGAAGAAACGCGATTCTGCTCGAAATGCGGATTTTTACTGACAGGCGTCGGGCAGGTTGTTTCGAATCAAGGCTTACTTCCCGGAGCATCCGACACGAGTTTGGCTACATCTTCATCCCCGCGCAGACAGGGCATCAAACAAGGTCTATTTATATTCTTAATGGCATTTTTATTCGTTCCGCTGGCTGTGACGGTAACCACCGAACCAACCGTGGCAACAATGATCGCTATTCTGACGATAGTCGGCGGCCTGCTGCGAATGGTTTATGCGTTAATGTTTGAATCAAATACCGCAGGTGAGAAAACCCTTGAACAAAACGTGATTGCCGCTTTGCAGGATTTTTCAGACAAGCAAAACTCACCCAGGGAGCTGAACGCCCAACAGCAAATTCCGGCAGTCGATTACGCTTTGCCTTCGATCGGTGCGTGGCGCGATACCAATGAATTACAGCACGCCGGCAGCGTGACGGACAACACTACAAAATTACTGGAGAAGGATCAATAGCCGATCGCCGCCCCGTCGCTCCTTGAATCGATAGCCCCGAGCCGAACTCCGGTTTTATCGATCATAATTCCGGTCGCCGATGCTATCGTAACGGGTTTCTCCGGAAATTTATGCCCGAAACTGCTAAGGATTTTTAGCGTGTCCGGCGACATTCCGTACGGTTCAACAAGAATTTCGTCCGGAAACCACTGATGGTGAATCCGCGGGGCATCGATTGCCTGCTGGATGTCCATGTCGTGATCGATCACGTTGATAACGGACTGCATGACTGCCGAAATGATCCTGGGACCGCCGCGTGCGCCGAGCGCAAACCATACTGAGCCGTCCTTTCGCAAAACAATTGTCGGCGTCATCGAAGACAGCGGGCGCTTTTTCGGCTGAACAGCGTTTCTCTCGCCTTGTATCAACCCATACAAATTCGCCTTCCCGGGGCGGGCCGCAAAATCATCCATTTCGTCGTTTAAAAGAACACCCGTGCCTTTCGCCGTCACGCGCGAGCCGTACAGGTCATTGATCGTATATGTATTCGTGACGACATTTCCCGCCGTATCGACGATCGTAAAATGCGTGGTTTCCGTAGGTTCTTTTCCTACAATTTGTCCGTGGCCGATATCCTTGCTCGGAGTGGCTTTGGACAAATCAATCGACGAACGTCTTTTTTCAACATAGCTTTTATCTATCAGTTTCCTTACCGGAACGTCGGCGAAATCAGGGTCCGCCATAAACTCCGCCCGGTCGGCAAACGCGCGTCTGGAAGCCTCGGCTAAAAGATGATATTTAGCGGATGCATTGTGTCCCATTGCGCGAACGTCGTAGGCTTCGAGCATATTCAGGACTTGAAGCATGACTATTCCACCCGAACTCGGCGGCGGCATAGTGATAATCTCATACCCTCGATAAGTTCCGCGCAGCGGCGTCCTCTCTTTTGCTTCGTAATTCTTTAGATCTTCAAGCGTGATAAGGCCGTTGTTTGCCCGCATGTCATCTGCGATCATCTGGGCGGTCTTTCCTGTATAAAATTCCTTCGCTCCCTCCAATTGGATCCGCCCGAGCGTTTGTGCCAATTCGGGCTGCTTAAACAGATCGCCTTCTTTGAAGTACTTGCCATTATTAAGAAAAATTCGGTTACTGTCCGGATATTTGGAAAGGTTCGCATTATATCCCTTGAGCAAATTCGCGAGCCGAAACGAAAGAATATATCCAGTTTGGGCGAGCACACGAGCAGGTTCTACCAATTCGCTCCATTTAATCTTTCCCGAACCGTGCTTTTTGAACGCGAGATCGAAGCCGGCGAGAGTTCCCGGAACGCCCGAGGCGCGATAACCAATCGTAGACGATCCTTCGCCGCTTATTAAATTCCCGCCTTTGTCAATAAAGACATCGCGGTTGGCCGCCATAGGAGCCATCTCGCGGTAGTCGATCGAGTAGTCTTTCCCGCCTCTCATGCGTATTAACATAAAACCCCCGCCGCCAATATTACCGGCTTCAGGATAAACGACCGCCAACGCGAGTCCGATCGCGATTGCCGCATCAACAGCATTTCCGCCCTTCTTGATAACTTCAACGCCGATTTTTGACGCCAATTCGTGCTGGGAGGCAACCATCGCGTGCTTTCCGCGAACCGGATCGGGCCATGAAGCATAAACTCTCGATTCGATTGGAATTAGCGAAACTAGAAACGCTGCCGATAGAAGATATGCAAGAACCTTTTTACGCGGTTTTATTGTCATAATCGAACTTTACCAAATTTCTTGTGATTTGATAATTCACAGAGTTGTGCATTCGCGAAAAATACGAGGTCAAAATGCGCAAAACTCCGGATCGACTTTCAAATTTAGGATAAAAAAGCTATATTTCAGGTTCAGTCAGCTTATCCTACAAGTGTTCAACTGGAAGAGTTTAGATGACGGACGGCGATAGTTGCGGTGATGATTTTTACACGCTTTTCACCGAAATATTTGGTGCGGGCGACGCGGGGTTTTGCCTCGCGTGTTGGTCGAAATCTGTCTGAATACCGCTTTTTTGCGTATCTCTCCATTCTCGGTCCCGGAATCATAGCCGCAAACGCAGGAAACGACGCAAGCGGCATCGCAACCTATTCAAGCGTGGGAGCGGGCTTCGGGTATTCCCTACTTTGGGTTTTTATACCGATGGTTTTGAGCCTGATCGTCGTTCAGGAAATGTGCGCGCGGATGGGAGTCGTGACCGGCCAGGGATTGGCGGATTTGATCCGCGAACAATTCGGCGTTCGATGGACGGCCTTTGTAATGCTCGCTCTTTTGATTGCAAATACGGGCGTCATAATCTCGGAATTCGTCGGAATAGCGCAGGCATCCGAACTGCTAGGAGTGTCACGATATGTCGCGATTCCGCTTGCCGGAGGCCTGATATGGTGGATCGTAGCGAGAGGTTCGCAGAAGCGTGTTGAACGTGTATTTTTGGCAATGTCACTCGTATTTTTTGCCTATGTCATTTCCGCATTTCTGTCCAAACCGGACTGGCCGTTGGCTGCGGAAAGCTTTATCGAACCGACATTCAGCCTCGATACGATCTATTTGTTCACGATAATGGCTTTGATCGGAACCACGATTACACCCTTTATGCAGGTTTACGTGCAGTCGTCCGTGGTTGAAAAAGGGATGGATAAGGACGATCTGGCGCTTGTCCGCGCAGATGTGATAGTCGGGACAATATTCGCTTGTTCGATCGCAGCGTTTATCGTAATTGCAACCGCCGCAACGCTGCATTCACAAGGCATTTTTACGATTGATTCCGCAGGAACGGCGGCGGAATCGCTTGCGCCGATCGCGGGGACGTATGCCAAGTATCTTTTTGCCGTCGGGCTTTTCGGTGCCGCAATGCTGGCCATGGGCGTTCTTCCGCTCGCAACAGCTTACTCAATCAGCGAAGCCCTGGGTTTTGAAAAGGGACTCTCACGCTCCTTCCGGGAAGCTCCAATATTTCTCGGCATTTTTACCGTGCTGATGCTGATTGGCGGAATTGTTGCGATGATTCCGGGCATTCCGCAGATCAGGCTTCTGCTATTCACGCAGTGTGTCAACGGACTTCTGCTGCCGATCGTCCTTATGGCAATCGTTTCGCTGGCAAACAATCGGGAAATTATGGGCGAATATAAAAACAGCCTGGCATTTAACGTGTGTGCCTGGGCAATCACCGGCACAGTGTCCATACTTTCACTATTGTTGATCGGAAAAACGATTGCTGATATGTTTTACCACTGATATATTATGCCCACTTCAGTTTTACAAAGAAAGGCCATCTTTTTTGTAGTATTCGCCGCTATAGTTACGCTGATTTTGGTGTTCCTGCCGTTTGTTGAAACCTGGATTCAGAGCTACATTCTTTCTCGATTTAATCTGGCGATCGCTCCCGACGGCAGCGTCGTGTCCACTGACGGCGGGACGCTCGGGATGATGAGCGTGACGTCGATCGATCTTATCCTGAACCTTTTTCACATAGTCAAGATATTTTTATGGATGGCGCTGATTATTTCGGTCGTCCGATTCATGGGCTATCTGATTTTCACCACAGCTCTACGAAGTGCAAATCAAACGGAGATTTCCTCTCTCCTAAGGACGGTTCTTTCGATTATTATTTATGTGGTCGCGTTTTTTATCATTTTTCAATCGCAGTATCCCGGCGTCCAGCTGGCACCGCTTTTTACCGGTTCGACAATCATTGGTATTGTTGTCGGTCTTGCGCTGCAGGACACGCTCGGCAATCTGTTTTCGGGAATTGCACTCCAGGCGGACCAGGGGTTTCAGGTTGGCGACGTTATCTCGATTGCGAATCAGGGATCGGGTGTGGTGGAGGGAGTTTCGTGGCGTGGAGTAAAAATCAGGACTTATCAAAACAAATTGCTCGTAATAAGTAATTCGGTCGTGGGCAAAGAAACGATCGAGGTCGCCCCGCGCGATAATCTCAACGCGCGATTAGTCTTTTTTAATACGCTGTATACGAGTTCGCCCACAAAAACCATCCAGGTCGTACGCGAAGCGGTCCGACAGGTCGAGAATGTCTCGCAGAAAATTCGCCCAATCGTTCGGATCCGGGACCTCGGGGACAATGGCATAGATTGGGAAGTGAAGTATTGGGCCGAAGATTACTCGAAATTCAACGACACGGATGCTCTGATACGGCAGCGAATATGGTACGTATTCAACCGTGAGAAAATCGAGTTCGCGTTTCCGACACGCACCATTTACATGGAGGAAAAACCGGAAGAAACTACTCCTGATGAGTACCTGAATTTGACTGGTGAATATCTTGGCAAGGTACCAATTTTTAATCCTCTCTCTGATGAAGAATTGGAAAAATTGGCACAGGCGTCGACAAATCGAATTTATGCTCCCGGCGAAGGCATTGTGCGGAAGGGCCAGGAGGGAAACTCCATGTTCGTAATAAAGCGCGGCGCCGTAAAAGTACAGATTCCGCTAGGCGATTCGGTAAAAACGATCAATAAATTGCATGAGAATGACTATTTTGGCGAAATGAGCCTGCTTACCGGCGAACCCCGTTCAGCCACGGTCGTAGCCGACCAGGAAACCGAAGTCATTCAAATTAAAATGACCGCTCTCAAACCAATATTTGAAGCCAATTCAGAGCTAGTGAAAACTATTTGTGAATTGATCGACGAGCGGCGGCTCCTTTTAGATGCCGGAACCGAGGCGACGGATGAACCGAAAGGGAAAATGGAGAGAGGAGTAATAACTTCAATTAGGAATTTCTTCGGACTTAAATAATTTAAATTCGGTGATCGCAGGAAAGCAGGATATTTCGAGCAATAACGCACCGCGATATCGTCCGAATTCAGACTTTGAACGGATGCTATTGAATATTCTTATCGTAGATGTCGTGTAAAACCTCGGTGATCGGCTTGCGATCCACAAACGGATCTTTCCTGTTTTTTCGCGAATCGTTCTGGCGCTCGCGATCCGCCCGCAAAAGCCCGGGAAAGGGCACGACAGGTTTCTCGATACCAGCAAAAGTATCGTCCGTCACACTACGGCGATTCGACTTATGAAAATTGTTTTCTTCCGGGGGCGACGCGCCGTTGCCGATAACTTCCTGGCTCTTCGCTTCGGCAGCCGCGGACTGAGCAAACTTCGTGCGGCTGTCCTCCAGCAAAATCCTGCCCCTCATCTTCCGCGCCCGTTCCAGCGCCCGTACGGACGCTGAGGTGAGCGGCGCATCCGCCGGATCGCGCTCGATCTTGCGGAGAACTTTGACGTAGTTCCTCAATTCCGGTGAAGGATACACATACGTGGCCTCATCGGCGCTTTCATTTTCGATGGAGCGTGAAAGACAATTAACGGCCGCCTGGTGATCGCCGGCCTTGTTATAGAGAGCGCCGAGCGTAAAGTAGACCAGCGGCGGTGCACCGCTCATCCTATGTAATAAAGCCTCGCCCCGCGAAATACAGTCCTTGATCTCGAAACCGAACCATTTTCTTTCGTCGTCGCGGAGCATCTCGTTTGCCGACAGGTAAAACTCGAAAATTTCACGGGTCTCATTTCGCGAACCCGACACGAACATTTTGAGAAGAAAGTAAGCGAATATCCCAAAGAAAAAAATAACGAACACAGGAAACCCCGCCACAAGGAGCATGGACGCAACCACGCCGAACGCCAAAAAATACTGGCCCTTTTCCTTGATCGAGTTCGGGCGTTTCTTCTGAAGCTGGTTATCGCTCACAATTGCTTTTAATGGCGCTGCAAATTATCCGATTAATTCACTATTCGCCGACTTTCGGCTTCGCGTTATCTTTGCGCATCGAGCTTCTCTTGCGTCGCCCTGCTTCGGTCTGCGTTTGGGTTTTTGCCTTAGCAGGTTCGTGCTCCGTCGGACGCGCGGCCCTTTTTTCCTGATGCTCTTTCTTTAAACCAAATTCCGCCATTACGTCCATCACTTTATCGAAAACCATATAAGGCGAATTGAAAATAAACGAGAAGGTTTCTCCGAGAGCTATAGCCTCAAGCTGAGCGAGGGCCGCGAGCTTTTTTTCCAGCGGTAATTCCGCAAAATCCTTTTTATACTTTTCGTTTTGTTCGTCTACTTTCGTTTGATCCGTCGTCTCTTCCTTCCAATCTTTTGTCATAACCACTATTTCCCCCGGCCTTTCGATTTTTGCCTGACAGGCGAGCCTTTCATTGACCTTCCGCCCATTAGCGGCAAAATGTTCTGACTCAGCCAAAGTCAAAGGCGAAAGATTAGGAGCGCCGCTCGTGATCATCGCAGAACAGTAATGAGTTCCGTCGGCCTGGATGCATTCGCCTTCAAATGAAATACCAAAGCGTTTTGCGGCGTCGATTAAATAACTTCCGACGGCAATAACACCGTCGCGATCTTCGCGTTCAAATTTTATTTCTGCGACCGACATTCGTTTACTGAATCAGGTATTACTCATCGATCTCATACGCACCCGCGGTTGAGCTCCCGATGGAGCGCTGTGAGCTTCGCTTTCCTTTTTCTGACAATCCGAACATACGCCCCACATTCGCAAACTATGATGCGTCGGCCTGAACTCGAATTTGTCCGCCATTTCGTCCTGGAGCGATTCGATGTCCTGCGAGAAAAACTCAATCACGATGCCGCATTCGGTACAGATCATGTGATCGTGATGTTCGTGATTGTAATGATGTTCGTAATAAGTTTTATTATCGCCAAACCGTACTTCCCTTGCCAACCCCGCCTCCGTTAATAACTTCAGAGTGCGGTAAACCGTTGTATGTCCAACACTTGGATCGTCCTTTTGAACAAGCCAGTACAGATCTTCACTCGTCAAATGATCTTCGGTGCGAAGAAAGATCTCCATTATCAGATCCCGCTGACCCGTGCGCCGGAGGCCCGCTTTTTGAATGTGCTCAAGAAAAACTTCCTTTTCTATTTTGAATTCTTCGTTCTTTTTCACCATAGCCGCACGTAAAGATCCAGGAAGTATTTTATCATTTGGAAATTCTTTTCGCCATTGAAATCGCATTCCTGATCTTCTCGGCATTGTCGGCGGATCCTCCGCGGTGTTCAGCTATGTCCAGCGACCGATCTCCGAGTTCCAAATATATTCGCCGCGTCTGATCCGAAACATTGTCTTCAAGCGACGCAAGATGTCTGTCGAATGCGGCAATATCCGCTCGGGCGAAGGTTCCCGTGAGAGCCTGCACACTGGTTTGCGCGTCAAGGTTCTCGATCGTGCTCTTGATAAGCGGCATTAGAATTTGTTTCGATGTAGCCGATTCCAGCCCGCACTTCGATAACATGTCGACGGCCGTATCGATTAATGCAACCAGATGCCCGGACGCAGTAACTGCGGACGCGTGATATAGGGACTTGAATTTCGTTTCAATCGAGAATGAAAATCCCTGCAGCTTCCGGACTAAGCTTTTCGCGACAGCAGCGGCGTCGGCGCTGCCCTCGACACAAAAAAAAGCGCCCGCGAACTTCTCACTTCCGAGAAACGAATCGCTAATAGAAATAAGCGGGTGAATTGAACCGGTTTCACAGCCGATGGCGGTCAGTTCGGAAAGGATTTCAGACGATAGCGAACCGCTCGTGTGAAAAACAAATGTATTTTGAGGGACGACGGTTGTCAGCCGCGCCGAGATCGCTTGAATCGCGGGATCCGCGGATGTAATAAATATAATCTCGGAATTTAAGTGCTGAAGGTCGTCGAAGACGAGCACTTGTGGCGGAGGAGTTATTCGGCAAGCTATAGCTTCGGCGGCGGTATCGGTCGAGCGGTAGATAAGATTTTCAATCGTAAATCCCGCGTGTGAAAGGCCCAGGGCCAGTGCCCCTCCAACCCGACCCATACCGATTATCGATACGCTTTGCATATCCATAAATATAGTTGAAAAACGTGCGGAGAAGAAACTATCATAATGATAGGACGTTTTTTATATGAATGAGCAAACCGAAATATTTCTAAATGTTTTTTCGTATCGCAACTATTCGGGATGCGGGCGCATCATAAAAACGTTGATTTTAAACATGAACAAGTCTAGATTTAGTAAATCCATATGTTGATTTTTGGAGGCAATTGATGCGTAAAGACTCGATTCGCAGAATTGGTGCATTGCTGGTTGTTCTTACCGTTTGGTTTAGTGCGGTTGGGTTTTATCCAGTTAGCGTGGCTGCCCAATCCAAACAGGCTAAAAAGGAAGATCAGAAGGACCAGCCGGCTTCACAGGTTATAAGCTCAAAAGGATTATCGGCGAATGAAGATCCGTCTCAAATAGGAAAACGAAAGATAAACAGCGGTTCCGATAAACTGTTTGGGTGGCTGGGCGGTTCGCAGGAAAAGGAGATTGCACTCGGCCGGCAGCTTGCTCTTCAGGTTGAACAGCAGGCGAAACTGGTCGAAGATCCGATCGTAACCGAATACATTAATCGTATCGGCCAAAATGTGGTCCTGCACTCGGATGCGAAAGTCCCTTTCACTATCAAGGTCATCGACAGCGACGAGGTTAACGCGTTTGCACTGCCTGGAGGATTCTTTTTTGTACACAAAGGTCTGATCCTGGCGGCTGACAACGAAGCGGAGCTGGCCGGCGTAATGTCGCACGAGATCGCCCATGTCGCCGCCCGCCACGCCATGGAGAATCACGGTAAGGGCACCTTGATAAATTACGGCGCTTTGGCAGGCATAATTTTCGGCGGCCCCATCGTGAGCACGGTGTTGCAAAATGGCGGTGGGATACTGGCAGGTTTAGCTTCCTTGAAGTTCACGCGCGGGGCCGAAATCGAAGCCGACAATCTTGGCGTGCAATATTTGTATGCTGCGGGCTACGACCCTACCGCGATGTCGACAATGTTCGAAAAGCTTGCTTCGAAAAATAAGAAAAAGCCCGGAACTATTGCCAAACTTTTCTCGTCGCATCCCCAATCCACCGATCGACGCGACGGAAGCCTTGTGTTGGTTTCAAGATTCGCGGAAAAAGAAGAATATGTGATCAGCACGTCCGAGTTTCAGCGGGTTAAGAATCATTTGCTGAAGATCACAAACGCCAAAGCCGGAATTACCAGTGATTTTGATGACGGCGATAACGGCAAACCCACGTTAAAGAGACGGCAACCCGATCCGGTCGACGGTGAATCGAAAGAGCCTGGAAGCAGTTCAAGTTCGTCGGATGCACCGCCGCAGCTCAAGAAAAAAGGTGAACCGGAACCTTCCCCGACACCGAGACCTTAAAAGTAGTCGGAATCTATTTCTTGCAAAAGCGGTTCAGCATTGGGCCGCTTTTCTCTTTAGATCTTAATCGTTCGGTCAATATATTTAAGATAACCTGTCAGAATACGACGCGGCGAGCTAACGGATAATCCTTATTTATCACTCACTACCGTTCGTGGTTCTGACATGTTTGCCAAAAAAATCTCGATAGAACACGAGATTCGCCGCATCACAATCCTTCGTTATAGGTTGTACCCCTTAATTACCCAGCGACATAGGGAAACATTTGTAGCCAGGATCATTACCTTGATTAGGTTTACCAATGTGTTTTCTTGTCTCTTTTTATTCTTGGACAAATCTTGCTCACAAAGAAAATAGACGAACCGTTCCCTGGGCTTGCAGGCAAACAAAAAAGCGGCCATGATCAACCGCTTTTTAATGCCCGTAAATCGTAAAGAGCGTCATAAAATGTTACTTCTTCTCCGGCGGCCGCTGCCCCGTCTGCGGCTGAGCCGATGCCTGCCGCTGCGAGATTACGGTAGTGAGGGCTTGCGGGATCTGGTTCGTGAGAATATCACCCTGATTTTCGATGATCTGATCAATCAGCTCGAATTTCTCCTTATCGAAATCACTGGTCATCAACACGCCGTTTTTATCGATAGTCATCGGATAAATGCCGAAAAACTGGTTTTTGAAATTCTGGAAAAACGAAAGCGACTCCGGCGGCAAAACTTTCATTCGTTCAGGATTCGGTTCGGGAACGCTCGCTCCGATCAATTCAAGCTGTTCCTTGGATTTTTCGACCCATTCGCTGTTCGGGAAATCCCTGACGATCCGTTGAAAATAACGTGCAGCCTGGTCGGTTTCTTCCTCGACAAGATATGTATTCGCCAGCTTATATAACGCTTCGTCCTGAAAACTAAAATTGGGATATTTATCCAGAAGCTCCCGGTATCGCGACTGAGCGCCTTTTAGACCGCCTTTTTTCTGATCGACTGACTGGGTGTAGTAATAATTTGCAATCAGCAAATTATGAAGGCCCAGGTTGTCCTGCACTTGATTAAGACGCTGCTCCGCTTCACCGCGAAGGACCGACTTGTCGTAATTTTGCAACAAGGCTTTGAGGCGGATTTCGGCTCGTTTAGCACGGGTCGCGTCGCGATCCGGCAAGCCGATCTGGCGCATTTCCGATTCCGCAATTTTCAGTACGACACGGTCTGCCAAAGGATGAGTCGGGAAAAACGTTAGCCAATCCTGATACGAAGCGATCGCCTGGATCAATCCACTGGTCGAGCCTTCGAGATAAAAGGAATCGGCCACAGCAAGTTTTGCCATCGGCAAATACGGAGAATCAGGATAGGTCGTGATGATCGTCTGAAAAAGAAGCCGGCCGACATCGAAATTCTTCCTTCGGACTTCGCGGGTTGCGACTATGAACAATTCGCGGTCGCGTCCGGGCGTTACGCCGCCGATCAATTCCTCGTATTCATCATTTCCACCGCCACCGAAAATCCCCAGGAACTTCTTCTTTTTCTTTATTTCGCGAGGCTTTCCTACGTTGGATTCGGGATTGGCTCGAGCGGAGGCAGTTTCTACAAGGACCGCGTCTGCACGAATTTGCAGATCGTTAACGCTGCCCTCAAGCTGGTCTATATCGCTCGCTTCATATTTTTCCGAACGATCGAGCTTTCCGCGAAGACTGTTTACTTCGGATTGAAGACCGGAAGCTTCCTTTTCGACGGCTCGGAGACGGGTGAGAGGGGTATCTAGCTTTTGCTTCTCATCCTTTGCGGCTTTTTCATCCTTGCTTTCCAGTTTCAGCACGGAGGCTGAACTTGTCGCGGAACGACGAATGGTCTCCAGCTTTTGCCTCATTACCTCAAGCCGTTGCGACGGCGAACCGTCGCCTGGCTTGTTCTGTGCGAAACCTGAAACTCCGAGGCTTAGCATCGCTACAAACGCAAAAAGAACTGACCTATTTCCTATCAAAAATATATTTCTCATAAAGATTCCCGACCAAGATTAGACTCAGCGGTCCGCGACCGTTAAACCCACACTGTTCCCTTCTGAAGCAATTCCCTAAAGGATTCCTCCGGATTATCTTTTCCGTAAACTGCCGATCCCGCAACGACGATCTCGACACCTGCTTCAACGACGGCCATAATGTTATCGGCATTGATGCCGCCGTCTATTTCGATCTTCGTATCCAGTCCGCGCTCATCGATCATCCGTTTCAAACGCCTCACTTTATCAGTCGAAGTGGGAATAAATACCTGTCCGCCGAATCCGGGATTAACCGACATTAGCAATACAAAATCCGCGTAGGGCACCACCTCCTCCAACGCCATGAGCGGTGTCGCCGGGTTGATGGCGATACCGGCCTGTCCGCCCGCCTCCCTGATAGTCGTTAGGGTTCGTTGAAGATGTACGTCGGCCTCGACATGCACTGAAACCATATCGGCTCCCGCATCGACAAATGAGGCGGCGTAACGGCCCGGTTCCTCGATCATCAGATGACAATCGATGGTCATATTAGTAGCTTTCCTGAGCGATTTTACTACCGGCAGGCCAATAGTTATATTTGGAACGAAATGGCCGTCCATTACATCGACGTGCAATATTGTAGCCCCGCCTCTCTCGACTGCGCGAATCTCTTCCGCTAATCTCGCAAAATCTGCCGATAGGATCGATGGAGCAATTTCAAACATTCGCTAGATTTCTTCCACTTTGTTGCCAGATAAACACTTTCCGTTGCATTTATCGTCACGGTTTTGCCGGTGTTCGCGGACGAGGTGTGACGGTTAGGGGAGTAGAAGGTTTATTCTGGGGCTTCATCGTTGGAGCGGAAGTATTCTTATTGCTTTTATCGCCCGGCGTGGTTACTGGCCCAGGTTCCTTTTTGTTCGTATCTTCGGTCTTTGAATTCGGCTTTGCAACGGAGTTTGAGTTGGAATTCGATTCATTCGCGATCACGTCCCGGGTAGTGTCGGCTTTCTTCTTGACGTTGCTATTAGTGTTCGTTTTTTTCCTTGGTTTATCGGAGATCATCGCTTCGATTTTCTTCGTATCGTCGGACTCGATATCCTTGATAAGCGATTTCGGCGTCTCATCCCCTTCGATGCCCGCCCTGCTGACGACAACGAGAATCAGTTGACCTGTTTTGACTGTCTCGCCGGCTTTAGGCAGCTGCTCGAGGATGGTATTCATTTTCTCCGTACTCGGTCGATCCGCTCGTTTTTTTAACTTCAGGCCGAGACTTGCAAGCTCCTTTTCACTCTCGTTGAGGTCCTTCCCGGTAATTTCAGGTACCTTAATTTCTTCGCCCGAAAGAGACATATAGACGACGCCGGCCATTCCACCTAGAAATGCACACAGCAGAACGACGACCGAAATCAATTTGCCGATTGCGGAAATACCTGTATTGATTACACTCACTTCTAAATACTCCCAAAAACAATAAGGAAGTTTATCACTTTTCGACGGTCCGACCAACCTAAACAGCTTTCACCGATTCGAAAGAGGCGATAAAAAATCCGTCCATATTATCCCGGTGCGGGTACGTCTGCGCAAATCCTTCAGCATTCACAAAACGTTCGTGGACATTCGGGTCCACCCTTTGAAACTGTGGGCAAGCGTCGAGGAATCCGGCGCAAACGTGCTCATTTTCTTCCATTTCGAGCGAACAGGTCGAATAAATCAGCCTTCCGCCCGGTTGCAAAACCTTTGATGCATTTTGAAGAAGAACGCGTTGTTTTTGAGATAGTTCGCCGATATCTTCCGATTTTAGAAAATAGCGGATTTCAGGATTATGCCGGATCGTGCCCGTTCCCGAACAGGGCGCGTCGAGCAAAACGACGTCGAAACTCTCGTTGGCGAAAGGCAGCGACCTCTCGGCGTCGTATTGAAGAACATCCACATACCCGACGCCTTGCTTTCGGCAATTGTCGCGTAAAAACTGCACACGCCGCCAATGCAAATCGCCCGCGACCATTGTTGCAGCATTCCCCATTCTGCGTTCCGCTATCAATGTCGCCTTGCTTCCCGGTGCCGCGCAAACGTCCAGAAGCTTTATACCATCATGCAAATCGACTGTTCCGGCGACCATTTGCGAGGCTTCGTCCTGAAAATATATATCGCCTTTCCCCGCCAGTTCAAGCATTTCGTCGTCGACGCGGTGAGCGAGGTAACAACCTTCGACATATTCGGACTTTCTCAAACCATCCTCCGTCGCTTCCTTGCGCAGGCTTTTCGCCGTAAACCGAAAACCGATTTGCGGAACTTCATTATTAGATACAGCCAGCCTTTCTGTCTCTTCAATCCCAAACCGCTCCATCCATTTTTGTATCAACCACTGCGGATGCGAAGTTTCTATCGAAATCCGTTCGATCTCGCTGGAGTATTGCAACTGCACGGTTTCCCGGATGGCTCTTCGCAGAATCGCGTTCACAAAGCCTTTGGCCGATGTTTTTTTTGCGTAATGAGCGAGATTTACGCTTTCATTTATGGCCGAATAATTAGGGATTCTGCCTAGAAAAAGCAGTTGATAAAGACCAACACGGGCCGCTATCCGAACGGCGGGATCAAGCTTTTTACCTTTCGTGAAATTTCCGATTATCTTATCGAGATACAGTTGCTTTCTTAAAATGCCAAGAGTGAGTTGATGGCAGAGAGCTCGATCCTGCATTGAAAGACCAGCTTCATAAAGCGGCAGAAGCACCGATGAAAAGGCCCTTTCACTTTCGATTTTCCATAATATTTCAAAAGCCGCGATCCTGGCCGGCGAAATTTTCATTTAGGATATATTTGCAGCTATTGGTTCTTTTTCTGCGAATAATCAGGTCCGCTTCCTTTTTCCAGCGTTTCGTTTAGCGTCCGCCGCTCGTCGAAAACGAAACATTCGCCTTCCCACATTTGCTCCTCTTTCGGAATTTCCTCCAGATACCTCAGTATTCCGCCTTCCAACTGAAAAACGTCCGAAAATCCCAGGCCTTTCATGTAAGGGGCAAACTTTTCGCATCTTATGCCGCCCGTGCAGAACATCGCAATTTTTTTGTGTTCGGCCGGATCGAAATTTTCCGCAACAAAACCCGGCAAGTCGCTGAACTTTTCGGTCTGCGGATTAATGGCCGATCTGAAGGTGCCGTTTCGATATTCATAATCGTTGCGCACATCGAGCAGTAGGATATCGGGATCGTTAAGAACCATATTCCAAGCGCGCGGGCTGACATGCGTTCCCCGGGCTTTCGCGATATCGACCTCCCTTTTGAGCGTGACGATCTCCGGTTTGATCTTTACATCGATCTTACGGAAAGGCGTCCGATCGTAGAAAGACGATTTGTACTTAAGTTCCGTTTGCAGAAACCTCTGGGCAGCCTTTACAAATTTTTCGATATTTCCCGATTTTCCGGATACAGACAGGTTGAAACCTTCTTCGGCAAGAATTATCGTCCCGCGAATCGAAAACTTGCCCATCGAGGCGAGCAAGCCGATTTTTGCCTCGCTAAGCGGAATCGCGAGCGTCATATCTTTGAACTCGTAGCAGGTGATAATTTGATAGTGATCGGGCATCGATGATTCAATTATACGAATTTCTATCGATTTTGTTAAATTTTGCGGTATAATGCGCGCCAGCCTTTTTTTGGAAGACCAGGTGATAGATAGAAACTTTTGGCATTCTTAATTTGAACGTGTAATATGGGGCAAGGAGATCCTTATGTCAAAAACCATTCTAATTGTTGAGGATTATGAGGATTCGCGGATGATGATGAAGGCCATGCTGCAAATGTATGGTTACGGGGTTTTGGAAGCCGTTGATGGTCAGGAAGCCATCGAGATGGCCCAAGAGCATCACCCCGAGTTGATCTTTATGGATCTCGCGATGCCCGAGGTCGACGGCATAATGGCAACGGAAGCTATAAGGTCGTTCGATGGATTCGATTCTGTTCCGATCATTGCGCTTACGGCATACGGCGACCTGCGGGGAAAGGAAGCGCTTGCGGCCGGATGTGACGAGGTTATCTCTAAGCCCATGAACTTTGAACGGCTGCAACCGCTTCTGGAAAAATATTTGACGTGATCGGAAATTCAGCTTTTGCTTGCTGCTCGAGGAATGCGGTTTTTTCTATAACTTAAGAACGGCCTAGCTTCTCACCAATTTGAATACTCGCTCCGTTCAGAAAATCTCGAGTCGACATTCGGCGTTTTCCTTCCAGTTGCAGTTCTTCGATTCCTAAAACCGTTCCGTCCCCGCATAACACCGACAAACTGTCGCTTTTTGCGTCCAGGATTTCACCTACACGCGAAATTTTGGACACGAAGCCGAGAACTGGTTTTCCCTTCCAAATGGTCAATTTCTGTCCTTTATGAAATGTAAACGCGGTAGGGAACGGCTGAAAGCCGCGCGCGCGGTCGCATAATCGGGCGGCGGTATTTTCCCAATCTATTAACCCATCCTCGCGCTTCATTATCGGGGCTAATGTAGCTTCCTCATTATTTTGAGGCTCTGGGAAGAGCTCGTCGTACATCGCGAGCGTTTCCGAAAGCAGATCGGCCCCGGTGAATGAAAGCCGCTCCATTAAATCAATGGACGTTTCCTCGGGTTCGATCCTTGTTTCACGCTGCAACAATATATCGCCGGTATCGAGTCCGGCGTCCATCTGCATCGTCGTAACGCCGGTTCGGTTTTCGCCATTGGCTATTGCCCAGTTGACCGGAGCCGCTCCCCGATATTTCGGAAGCAAAGAGAAATGAACGTTGATGGCACCTTTCGGGAATCCTTGCAGAAAAGTTTCCGGAAGTATACGGCCGTATGCGACGACGACAACGCCATCCGCCTTATGAGACATGAATTCTTGCAACGCTTCAGGAGTTCTAATTTTCGCGGGCTGATATATGGGCAGATTGTGCAGCAATGCGAGTTTCTTGACCGGAGAGAAGGCTATTTTACTGCCACGGCCGGCTGGTTTGTCAGGTTGGGTGTAGACCGCCGCGACCTCATGGCCATCATTTACAATTCGCTCGAGCGACGGTACCGCTGCTTGAGGAGTACCCATAAAAACTATTCTCATCGAGAATAATTCTAGTAATTTTTATGCACAAAGAAAAATGTTCGCTATGAAGACAATTCAGAACGCGCAATGATAATTATAGGTTTCAAAGGCTTTGACCCATTTTCCTGCGTTTCGCCTGTAAACATAAAAATTATTCCCCTCGAAGGCGCGTCCGATGGTAAAAATCTCGCTGAATCCATCGGCGTCGTAATCAAAGGCGTCAAGCAGTAATTCATGATAAATACCACTGTCCAGGTCCTTCGCTTCACCGCTCATAATTTTGTCAGGTGTATATCTTTCGTAAGTAGCATGCGTTAAAGAGTACTTATCCGACGATCCCTTTTCAGCAATAAAAAAAAGCAGATTGCGCTCAGTGGGTTTGGAAGCAACCCAAAAAGAGCCGATAAGCTCGGCCGTGCCGTCTCCGTCAACATCGAGTGCCGTCAAATTGTGGTATCGCAGTTTCGAGGCAGCCGTTGAAACTTTTTGCCGGTTAAATTCCGACCTGACCAGCTTCTCAATCTCCAGGCGCTCTGCCTGGGTCGGTAAACGGCGCATACCGGCTTTTTGCGTCTTCGGGCTGCCGTTTGTCGCCAAGGCCATTACAAAACCCTTGATCACAGCCCGCGGCGCCCGGACGGTCACCGAGGCGCGATTCTTACCGCATTCTGAAGAGAGATTACTGGAGTCGACCTCCACCCTTCCAGCCGGACTGCCGCCGAAAATTAAATCGTATGTCGTTTTGGGCTTGTAAAATTCACTGGTAAACGATCTAAGGGCTGACGCATCGCTTTCTCCCGTAGCGGATGGATGACTCAGCTTGCCGTTTGCAAGGGACGCAATAGGTTCAATTCCTTCGCCATCATAAAGTACTGCGAAAATGACTTGCATTGACGCAGGTTTTGCTGACGGGAGATTTTTTTGAGCCGCCGACATGTTAGCAAGAAAAAGAGGCATTAAAAGAAGAACGACTTTGCGCATGTTAATAATTCCACCTCTTTTATGTAGTTTATTGCAGTTTCCCTTGTTCAATACCTGTGCGCGACAACAACGACAAAAAGGGTGTGAATTTTACCGCTGAATCGCAAATGCAAGTTCTCTAAATCTTTTGCGAGACCATTTTGCCCTGCATAAACTGCAGCAAATATTCGCGGCCGCCGGCTTTCGAATCGGTGCCGCTCATATTAAACCCGCCGAAAGGATGCACGCCGACCAGAGCTCCGGTGCATTTGCGATTGAAATAGAGATTGCCCACGTGGAATTCCCGGCGGGCTTTTTCCAAATTTCCCTGGTTCGTCGAGTAAACCGCACCTGTTAAACCAAATTCCGTGTCGTTTGCAATCTCTATCGCATGGTCGAAATTTCGAGCTCTTATCACGGCCAGCACAGGCGCAAAAATCTCTTCCTGCTCAATGGTTGCTCCGGGTTGAACATCATCGATAACTGTCGGTTCAATATAAAACCCTCGCGATTCATCACCTTTTCCCCCCGTCAAAACGATTCCCCCTTCGTCAATTCCCTTTTGAATATAGCCGAGCGTATTGTCGTACGAACGCTTATTAATCACCGCCGCGATGTTGGTGTCGCCTTCGGTCGGTTGACCGACTTTAAGGCTCTTAGTTATTGCCACAACTTTTTCCATCAATTTGTCGTGAACTTTTTCGTCAACGATGAGACGCGAACAAGCCGAACACTTTTGTCCCTGAAAACCGAAAGCCGCAGAAACCACACCGCTTGCCGCCGAATCCAGGTCGGCATCATCGGCGACGACGATCGCGTCCTTGCCTCCCATTTCGGCGACGACCCGCTTAATCCAAAGCTGTCCGTCGCGAGTCTTCGCGGCTTCCTCATTGATGTGCAGGCCGACACCTTTCGATCCTGTAAACGAAATAAACCGCGTTTTGGGATGCGTAACCATTGCTTCGCCGGTTTTTGCGCTACCGGTCAGAAAATTGACGACGCCGGCCGGCAATCCGGCCTCTTCGATAATATCCATAAACTTCGCCGCAATTGTCGGCGAATCGGACGAAGGTTTTAGAACGACCGTGTTTCCCGCAACGACAGCAGCCATAGTCATTCCCGCCATAATCGCAAGCGGAAAATTCCACGGTGGAATCACCGAGCCGACGCCGAGCGGAACATATTCGAGCCGATTGTCTTCACCTTCGATCCTGGTGATCGCCTGATGCCCGCTCCATCGAATCATCTCACGGCCGTAAAATTCGAGAAAATCAATTGCCTCCGCAGTATCGCCGTCAGCCTCAGCCCAGGTTTTGGCGACTTCGAAAACCATCCAAGCCGAAAGTTCGTGTTTCCTTGAACGCATAATATCAGCTATTTTAAAAAGGTATTCGGCACGCTCCGCCGGTGAAACATTTCGCCATAGTTTGAACGCTTTGGTCGCGGATTCTATGGCATTGTCGACAAGACTCGTGTCGGTATCGACTTCCGAGAAAACGCCGACCACCTCCGATTTATTAGCCGGATTTATGCTCTGAAATTTGGAGTCGAGCGTTATCTTTTCGCCGTTGATCACATTCGAATATTCCCGGCCAAGCTCGCTGTGCACCTTCTGGATCGCGGCACGCATCGCTTCGGCATTCTCAGGCGCCGAATAATCGGTAAAAGTTTCGTTCTTAAACTCGTCTAGCAGTCTTTGTGTTTGCATAATATGTCTCACCAATTTATCAGGCAGTTTTCAGAACATAACCCTTAAGCTCGGGCAATGGCGTTCCATCTTCAAGGTAGATTTCGATCACCTCATCAATTCCGACGGATAATTCCTTAAAAACTTTCAACGCATCGGAGCCGTGTACGCCTCCGTCCATCAGCTCCGGACAAGTTCCAATAAAGCAACTATCATCGCTGCTCCAAACAACGTCCTTTTCGTATAGATCTGCCGTTTCATTTGTTCTTCATCTCTTCAATCGCATTTTTCACCTTGGTTATTTGGTATCTCGCCGCGTCGTCACCCGGCTTTCCCGATATCGTTATCGGTCGGTTCCGTTCGGATGCTTGAAGTTTCGGTGACTTCCTTTGCCGCCACGGTTGCTAAAGCCATTCCGTTCCAACTGCGCGATCAGATCGCGTGTTTTCGGTGGCATGTTCTAACGATATCTCTGCTTGTCTATCTCGCTCAACTCCCACTCGTCCAAAAGCTCGGGGACGACAGGCTCGTTTTCACTCTGCCATGCAATGACGAAACGCGGCTGTTGTGTATCGCTGGAATGCTTGCAATAGCTTAGGATCAGGACCCACCCGGCAACCAGGTACAAATTCAACTCTCTGATAGACCCGACTTCGGCGGTCAATTTCGTCTCTTCAATCTTCATCCCCATTTTCCCGTCTTTTGCAGACTTCTAATTTTACGTTTCGCCATTTCACGCTTCAGAACCGTCATTCGATCCAAAAATACGATACCGTCGCAATGATCGGTTTCATGCAAAACGCAGCGAGCGGCAAGGTCCGTGAGGTCCATCTCAAATTTTTCGCCCTTTGCATCCTGGGCACGGACGATAACCCGCATTTCACGTTTGATGGTTTGATAAAGTCCCGGGAATGACAAACAACCTTCGTCACCGATCTGTTCGCCTTCAACGGTGAGGATTTCCGGATTGACGAAAGCAAGGTTATTCGATTCGCCCTCTTCGTTCGGCACGTCCATTACGAAAAACCGCTTCGAGATTCCGACCTGCGCCGCCGCCAGCCCGACTCCGCCTGCGTCGTACATCGTCTCAAACATATTGTCGATTATGCCGTGGAAACCAGGATCGAATTCCTCGTCATTCACGGGTTTCCCGACTGTCAGCAATATAGGTTCTGGATAGTGGACGATCTTCAACAGTGACATAAAAGAAATTTTCCGTCCAAAGGCTTTGGACGTGCAAAAGCAAGGGTAGTTTCATGTACCCCGATAAAAACGCAAAGGTCATTTTACCATAATAAGCGGAATTAGGTTAAGGCTATTCACACACGGTTACAGGGACTTTTTCTCGGCGTTGAGAAGTTCCGTCGTATCCTCCGTGACGCATATCGCGGGGTGAAATGCCGCATCGTCAAGCAGTTGTTTGGGAGAGACGAGGTTGGGAGTGTGCGGGTTCGGTCTGGGATTCAATTTTTGGCGTTTTTCTCTTAGAATCTCGGCAAAAAATACATAACTTAACGATAGACCGGAAAAGAAAATGAAGGCGATCAACAAAAGTCCAGCGAATGGCTGCGTGCCGGAAAGAACCATTTTCGACAAAATTATATAGATAACCGACGCGATTCCGGTAAGAACGGCCAATCCAAAGCCGGTAAATGCTATGTTGCCGAGTTTCTTAAGTATTCGTTCGTGCTTTTGAAGACTTGCATCGGCATTCGGAAACTGAGCGAGTAAAGAAATCGCCGTTTGCTCGAGATTCAATCCACACGATCTGCAGAAGTTTTGTTCGGTTTTGTTATTTGCGCCGCAATTTGGACAAAACATATTGTAGTCCGAATAATACCCTAAATACGGTTCGAAATGAGTGAAAGTTCCGAAAACCGATAACACGTTGCAAAGAATGGGTGCATTAACTAAGTCCTAAAATCTCAATCCGCGATTTCTCTCGCTCGGCCCAATCGCATAAAACTTTCGAGTCCGATTCGTTGAGTCGCGAGTTTCGATGGATCCAAAGATACGAAGGCAGCGGCATAGCCCGCGCTTCAACTTGTTCGCAGATTTCTTCAAGCCTCTTAGTTTTTTGACTGACCGAATATGTGTTCCAGGTACTAAAATTCAAATGGCTGCGTCCATCATCGATATGATCGGCCAAAAACCACGAGAATGGTGAAATATTCGAATACCACGGATAAATCGTTTTGTGAGAATGGCAATCCGCGCACGACCCGGAAAGAACAGCATGTACATCCTCGGGAACAATTGTTGCGGCTTCGAGTGTCTCCGCCTCGATGACCGGTGGATTGTTGCGGTCGGGACGGTAAAATTGTAAAACGACAAACGAGGCAGCGACGACGATAACCATGATCTTCAGCATTTTTTTCATTTGGTCACAATTATCTTCTTTATTTCTCTTTTCATACTAAGATAGGTAGTTAGAAATGTTCAATCCGGTCTTAATCGCTATTCCGTTTTTTGCTCTATTTATAGGACTTGAGGCGTGGTACGCTTTTAGGGCGAATTCAGCCGGATACGATAAACGGGATGCATGGAATAATATTTTTATCGGGCTTATCAGCGTTGCTTTTGGCGCCGTTTTCGGATTTTTTATCGGGATCATTTATGCTTTCGCATACAACTTGGCTCCTTACAAGTTCCCGGCCGATGCCTGGTGGACATGGACAATTCTATTTTTTGTAGACGATTTGGCATATTACTGGTTTCACCGTATCAGTCACGAATCGCGGCTTTTTTGGAATTTTCACGTGGTGCATCATTCGAGTGAGCAATATAATTTGAGCGTTGCCGTGCGGCAGAGCTGGTTTAGCGGGCTTTTGCACTGGATCTTTTATGCGCCGTTGATGCTTTTGGGGTTCGCTCCGTGGATGTTTTTGCTGATGCACGGTTTCAATCTGATCTACCAGTTTTGGATCCATACGAAATTTATAAAAGGCCTCGGCCCGCTCGAATATGTTTTGAACACCCCTTCGCACCATAGAGTCCATCACGGCGTGAACGATCAATATCTCGACAAGAACTATGCCGGCGCTTTGATCATCTGGGATCGAATGTTCGGCACGTTTATTCACGAAACCGAGGAACCGCGATACGGAATCATCAAACCCATCAATAGTTTTAACCCGCTTTGGATCAATATGCACGGATGGTTCGAGATGTTTGAAGCGATGAAAAACCGGAAAACGCTTGCGGGTAAATTGCGGTGCATGTTCAGCTCGCCGAACATGGACTTCCCAAAATCAATATGAACCTTTAGATTTAAAACCTTATATCATACGCGGCGGTTTGCCTCTGAGGTTTCTTCCTTAATATACTTATCAGCAAATGAATCAAAGAAAAATAAGGGTTTTGGTAGCCAAACCCGGGCTGGACGGTCACGACAGAGGGGCCAAGGTTATAGCCCGAGCATTGCGCGACGCCGGAATGGAGGTGATTTACACGGGTTTGCGGCAAACACCGGAAATGATCGCGACGGCGGCTTTGCAGGAAGACGTAGACGCGGTCGGAATATCAATTTTGAGCGGTGCCCATAAAACACTTTGCCCGCGCATTATCGACCTAATGCATGCAAACGGAATGGACGACACGCTGATACTTGTGGGCGGAATCGTCCCCGATGAAGATATTTCAGATCTTAAAGCTCAGGGTGTTTCCGAGGTTTTTCTGCCGGGGACATCTACCGAGGATATTATTAAGTTTATTAATGCAAACGTTCGTAATCAGCTTTAATATTATTATAGGATTGGTACGACGATTGCACGGAAGAGGGAACGTAAGCTCGGAAATGTGCATCAAAACCTTGCAAACCATGATTCAAGAATAGTTCGTGAACAGAAATAAGGAGACAGTTATGAAAAAGTCATTAATGATCTTGTCGCTCGCCTTTGGATTGATCCTTTCGACCGCATTTATTAGCGGTGCAGTATCTTCCGATAGCTCGTTTGCAGCCGGCGCGCAGACGGTGTCCGCAAGACGCACCAGAAGAGGAATCGGAAGCAGAACCTATCGCGGCGGGAGATATGTAGTTCGGCGCACATGGGACGGCACAAAATACGTGTCGCGGAAGGTCTGGGTTGGAACGAAATACACGGCCAGAAAAACTGTGCAAGGTACAAGGTATACTGCCCACAAAGTTAAAAGAGGAACAAAAAAAGTTGTGAGCCGTACCAAAAAGATTCTCTACTAAGAGTAAGATTTCCTTTAAATCTAAAACGGGAGTTTCGGCTCCTTTTTTGGCACGGAAAATGCTCCATTGGTAGTTGAGGATCTATCCAAGATTAAATCGGTTAGATATTTCCACGATAGCGAGGTTAAAATTATGAAATTACGTAGTTTAGTGAGTTATGCAATTCTTCTATCGGCTGTATTATTCTCATACGTCTCGTCAAGCGCCCAGGTGGTTGACGCGGTAAAGGATGCTGCATCGAAGACGAAGGAAGTTACGGTCGACGCAGCCAAGAAGACTAGAGTGGTAGTCACCGATGCGCTCGACACGGCGGTGGATAAGACGGCGGATACGGCAGTTGACGTCGGCAAGAAAGTGGGCTCGACCACAAAGACCATCGGAAACCATACCGTTAATGTTACCGAGAATATAGCGGGGAACGCGTACGAAGGCGGCAAATGGTTTGTAGTTACCACATGGGACGGAACGAAATGGGTTTCAAAGCGGACTTGGTACGCCACAAAGAAGGCAGGAACTGCCACCAAGGATTCGGTAGTGGGCGGCGAGAATGAAAGGCGGCCGTAACGACGGCGCACTTTCTCAACGAAAAGACGGCAGCAACTGATTGTTAAGATCGATTGTTGACCGTCTCATTTTTTTGTTTTCTAATCGAATCTCTATGAAGGATAAAATTAGAGTCGCGGGCGGCCAGGGCTTTTGGGGCGATTTGCTGACGGCTCCCGTCGATCAGGTTCGCGGCGGGCCAATCGATTATTTGATGCTAGATTATTTGGCCGAAGTGACAATGAGCATCGTGCAAAAACAGCGTCAGCGCGACCCGAATGCGGGATATGCAAAGGACTTTATTACGCTGATGCGTGAGATTCTGCCGGACTGTGTCGAAAAAAACATTAAGGTTTTGTCGAATGCCGGCGGTGTTAATGTAATGGGATGCGCGGAAGCGATCAAGGATGCTGCGGGCGAACTAGGTCTGAGCGGAAAGGTAAAGATCGGGGTTGTTACAGGCGACGATATTATGGGCCGTCTGGATGAATTCGCCGCAAACGGAGTAAAGATTGCGAATATGGAAACGGGCGAGCCCATTTCCAACATTCGCGATAGGATTCAGTCGGCGAATGTTTACCTCGGAGCACAGCCGCTCGTTGAAGCCTTAAATAAAGGCGCCCAGATTGTTGTCGGCGGCAGGCTCACCGACACAGGTCTTACACTTGCGCCGCTGATGCACGAATTTGGATGGAAATTCAAGGATTGGGACCTAATTTCGGCTGGGACGATCGCGGGTCATATCATCGAGTGCGGCGCGCAGGCCTCAGGCGGCAATTGCCAGTATGAATGGCAGAATATCCCGGATCTTGCGAATGTCGGCTTTCCTGTAATCGAAGCGTCGCCGAACGGTGAATTCGTCGTTACAAAGCATGACGGAACAGGAGGGTGTGTTAATATTCAGTCGATAAAGGAGCAGCTTCTTTATGAAATGGGAGACCCGCGCGCATACATTACTCCTGATGTCGTCGCCGATTTTACGTCGATTAATCTCGCCGATGACGGTAAAGATCGCGTCAGGGTTTTCGGCATCAGCGGAAATCCAAGCACGGAGTATTACAAAGTGTCGATCGCGTATTCAGCCGGTTGGAAAGCGGTCGGGACGCTGGTTTATGCATACCCGGATGCATACGCGAAAGCCAAGGCGGCTGATAAAATATTACGTGCAAGGCTGGAAAAACTCCGTCTGAAATTCGATGTGATTTTAACGGAATTTGTCGGTGTAAATGCGACGCACGGGCATCTTGCTGGGGAGCCTTCGCCGGACATTCCTGAAGTTCAGCTACGATTCGGAGTTCGCGGACAGAATAAGGCCGATGTTGAGCGGTTTACCAAAGAACTCGCACCGTTGATACTAACGGGCCCGCCTGCCGTTACCGGTTTTGCAGGCGGGCGCCCGAAAGTAGAGGAAATTATGGCTTACTTCCCTGCTCTGATACCGAAAACGCTTATCGAAACCACGGTAGAAATAGTAGAGGCTTAGGTCGGAACTGCCTAAGTAAAACAGGCGGCTCTGCATGGCTACTCGACAAGGAATTTTTTCGTGTAGGAAACGAGCCAGAGCATTATATTGGCGTCGGCGTCGGAATTCTTCAATCGTCCGTCCGCGGTCATTTTTTTTACAGTTTCTCTATACTCGCTCGTCTTCTTAAATGCCTTAAATTGCCGCTTACGGAAATCGTGATATTGCTTGTTGTCAAAATGCTTTACGCGTCGGAAGTTGCCCGCTTCGATCTCAAATAACGAATATTTTTCATAAGCATCCAAAGACGCCAAAGAATACGGATCTTCATTATTCTCTCCGTACGAAGAAAGTAGTAACCCGGTGTACCAATCGATCTTCAGGCGCTTTCCATCGGGAACTGCCTTATCCATGCCGGACTTCGGACTATCGAAATAATCTATCATGACATCTTTCAGGAAGAGACTGCCGTCGGAAATTTCAAACTTCGCAACATACCCTCTCCAAAGAGCACTGTAACCACCATTTTCATTCTTCGTATTTCTTTCCGGAAACTTGGTGAAATAGGTATTCAAAAAATCCGTTTGGACCGGATATTCTTTGCCCTCGTAGATCAGAATGTCGGGGACTTGTGGCGTTGCTTGGGCCCCGGTGATCCCGATCAAAAGAACAAAGAAGAAGGGAAGGATTATGTACCTAATCATATATTTGCTGCCCGTTTAGTCCTTGCTTAAAAACTTCCTAATCCCTTGCTGACAATCTTCGGTCATTCTTGCTTCGGCATTTACCTCCGCTCCGGTGGACAGGGAGTCTTCGAAGTTCATCGCATCCATTCGATACAGCAAAGCCTTGCTTAGTTGCACCGCCGAACGGCTCACCTTCGAATAAACGGACGCATATTCGAGAACATCGTTTTCAAAGTTGTCTTCGGGAAACAGGCGATTGACCAATCCGACGTCCGCTGCCTCTTCCGCCGAAAACTCATATCCCTGCGTAATCAATTCAAAGGCTCGCTTCTCCGAGACATTACGTCTCAAAAATGCAGCAACAATCGCCGGAACAAATCCTATCTTAACCTCCGGATACCCGAACCGCGCGGACCGCGTCGCGACAACAAGATCACACGCCGTAGCGAGGCCGCAGCCGCCCGCCAACGCGCGTCCATGAACGGCCGCGATGACCGGAAGTTTTACCGTGCGTATCAGCGAAAATAGGTCGGCCAGACGCCGAGCGTCTTCAAGATTTTCTTCGTAAGAATATTCGCTGATCTTTTGCAGAGCACCGAGGTCCGCTCCGGAACAGAAGTCTTTCCCCGCTCCGTTTATCACAATCGAACGAAGCGATTCGTCGGTGTCGGCAACGCGCAATGAAGTTTTCAGAGCTTCCATAAGCTCGTCATTCAATGCATTTCGCTTTTCGGGACGGTTCAGAGTTAAAAACCGAATCGAACCCACGTTTGAAACAGATAATTCAGACATTCTTTCTTTAATGGAGTCACTGAATTAGAAACAAAAGTTGCTCTACTTTGCAACCAATGTGGCCCTATCGATCTCGGCGGCAAATTCCTCAATGGTTCTGGACACAATGGGGACCTGCTCGCTCGCTTCCTTCCAATCACGTTGCTCGATCGCTTCGCGTATTGAAGGCAGGGTTTTAACGCCATATCCGGTATAAAATCCGGGTGCATAGATCTGGTGCCTGAACCAGTCTCGCCGCGGAAGGCCTGCCGTTCGCGTGAGAAAACGTTCCGTACGATAGAGGATCTCGTCCAGAGCTAGTGAGCCCTTTTTGCCGTTGGTTGACTGAGCGTATGCTTTTGCGCTTTCATTCAATCTAACAACAGCATTTTGCAGCGGCGCGAAATTTATATAGGGAACAGTCTCCTTTATTTGAGGAACGATGAAGATCTCCGAGGGGTCCTGCACGTTTTTTAGCATCCCGCTTGAGATCATTTGATTCATGTTTTTCGTCTCCTCACGCATCGTCTCCGCGAGTTTTGTAAGTTCACCTACGTAGACGTTCATCGTGTCGGCGAAATTTGCGAATTCAAAAGGCAGACTATCCGCATTTGCAAGACGGAGTGTTGCGTGTCCACAAACTTTGGCCAACGCGATCCCGTAAGCAAAACCCGGATCGCCGAAACGTGAATAGTGATCGAAGGAATCGTATATCGAATGATAGGAACCGCCGCCGTCTTCACCGCCAAAACCGATGTTCAGCGAAGCAATGCCGAGGTGCTGTAGAAATGGCGTGTAGTCCGAACCCGAGCCGAGAGCGGAAATTCGCAGATCTTTCCGTTTCGTCGTTTCCTTTCGGACAGACGGCGAGCCGTTTACAATCTGCTCGGCACGAGTCCGTTCCCAAATCGTCAATTTCGTTTGCGGATCGGAAATGTCGCGCGCTACATCATTGATAAATCGTTCGAGCGTATGCGAACCCCCAATGCCGAGAAAGCCGCGCCCATTGGAATCCGTGTTGATATAAACCGCGCCTTTTTGTCGAAGCTCGGCTGCGTGTTCCTCAGCCCATTCGGTCGAACCCAGCAAACCCTGCTCTTCGCCGTCCCAGGCTGCATAAATTATCGTCCTCTTCGGTTTCCAGCCTGTTTTTGTCAGCTCGCTCAGTCCGCGTGCTTCCTCCATCATTGCAACGAGACCGCTCACAGGATCGTCCGCTCCGTTTACCCAGGCGTCGCGATGATTGCCGCGAATGATCCATTGATCGGCACGTTCGCTGCCTTTCATTCGGGCGATGACATTATAGATGGGTTTTATGTCCCAATTGAATTCGAGTTTGAGGCGAACCGTGGGGGTCTTTCCACCGAAATGATAGGTTATGGGCAATGCGCCGCGCCAAGGTTCGGGTACGACGGAGCCATCCAGGTTTCGCAGAAGCGGCAAGGCATCGGAGTATGAAATCGGCAGCACCGGAATTTTCGTTAAGGTTTGAGCATCCTTGATCGACAGCCGCTTTGCGTTCTTTGTCGCTCCGACGCCCTTCGTCAGCGGATCGCCCGGATGAAACGGCATGTCCATGACGGAGCCTCGCTGTACGCCGTCTTCATTCTTCCATGCGCCTTTCGGATAAACGTCGCCCTGGTAAAAACCGTCGTTGCGCGGGTCGGAATAGATAAGACAACCGACAGCGCCGTGTTCCGCTGCGACTTTCGGCTTGATCCCGCGCCATGAACCGCCGTACCGGGCAATGACGATCTTGCCCCTAACGTCGATTCCGCGTTTTTCCAGTTCCTCGTAATCGGCAGGCACGCCATAGTTCACATAGACGAGCGGAGCAGTTACATCGCCGTCGATAGAATATGCGTTGTATGACGGAAGCTGTTCGCTCTGCTGCCCAGATGTCGAATCGCCGGGCAGCCTTGGTTCGGCCAGCTTCAATCTAAACTTCTCCGGCGCGGTCATTTCAACGATGCGGGTTTTCGGCGTTGGAAATAGAACATCGAACCGCTCAAGCTTCGTTTCATAACCCCACGATCTGAAAAGAGACGCGATAAAATCGGCATTCTCCTTGTTATATACAGACCCGACATGGTGCGGACGGGCGGACAAACGCTTCATCCAGTCACGAAGATTCTCCGATTTTAAGCCGGCATCGAACTTGGATTCCAGAGATTTTTGCGTCTGAAAACTGCCTGCGGAAAATCCCAAAACAGCTCTGTCGATTGTCGGGACTCTTTGGGCAGAGATCGAAATCGTGAACAAAATGGGTGCGAGGGAACGAACAAACGAACAAAGCATAGTTCTCCTGTTTTGATGAATTAATTTGTAAACGAGGCTCTCGTATTGTAAAACGATTCGCTCGAATGCACCAATTCCGGCGTGTTTAGGAATTCGGCTTTTTGCGCTCAATGCATCTTTGTTCAGTTGCTTACAATTCCAAGACGGTCGGCTTCAGCGTCGGGAATCTCAACGTGCATTCGCAAAAGCGCGGTCGAGAACGTCTTTCCCTGGGCATCGGTCATCAAGCTCAGAGTTCCTCCGCCGCCGAGCGATTCGTGCAAAAGGAAATTCAGCGCGCCCAAATTAGGCAGCTCAAAGCGTTCGACATCGCCTTTGACGATCTCGCCAAAGTGCTGTTTCACCCGTTCCGCGGTGACCTCGCGGACGAGCAGCTCATAATATTCTTCCTTCAGTGCAATAACTCCGACATTTGCCGTGTCGCCTTTGTCGCCGGAACGCGCATGCGCAAGTTTTAGAAGCGATATTTTCATAGAAGCTCAATTCGAGGACGACCCAAATAATAAAAGGCCGCAATACCAGTAAGGATAATCGTACCATTTTCGATTAATATCTTTGGCCGCAAGAAGCGGCAGAATGCAATCTCTTTGAGGGACGATAATTTTCATTAATCGGGTCTCAATGTCATAGACAGTTCAAATTTCTATTAGAAATATGTTTCAATGGTAAAGCAAGTAAAGAGTTTGAAATATGCAAAGTATTCTAGATCGCAATCCTCTGCTAATCTTTGTTTTAATGTTTTTGGCCGGAACTACCGTCCGTGGCCAAAGCTCCGCAATTGTTACACTCGACGAAATATTGAATAAAGCAGCCGAGCAGCGTAAGGCCTACATTGACGAATTCAAGAATCTTCTTTCCCAGGAGACTAAGACTTTTGAAATTTACGATAAAAAAGGCGAGGTCAAAAAACGCCGCAGGGTCATTTCAACTTTTATCGTCTATCAACTCTCAAAAGACGATAAAAGCATCGCCGAGTATCGGAACGTGGTGTCAGTGGACGGTAAACGACTCGATAGTACCGACAAGCGGGCACAGGATTTCTTTGAACAGATTACAAAGGTAGAGTCATCGAAGAAGGAACTCGAAAAATTGGATGATGAAGGTTCGCGGTTTGACGAAGAAATCTCCCTAAACTTATTCACACTGTATCAATCGGTCGCACTTGCGGAAAACCTTCGTCCTTATTTCGAATTTAAAATTGACGGTAAAGAAACGTCCGCAGGCGGGGATGTCTATGTCGTGAGCTACCAACAGGTTAAAGAGAGCCCGTACATTATTACCGACGCGAAAAAGGAATCGAGCGACGGAAAGCTGACTCTCAAATACGACGTCGATTTAAACGGCGGCCGTGACGTGAACGCTCGGCTTCGAGGCAAATTTTGGATTGACGCGAACACCTTTCAGGTTTGGCGGGAGGAGCGTGTCCTGACGCTTCAACCGGTGAATTTTCCCGTCCCCGTGGTATTTGCGGAAAACACTTTCGAATTTAATAAAAGCGATTTCGGAATTTTAACTCCGAGAAAGATCTCCTACACACAATATCAGCTCGATAAAAAAGACTCCAACGCTCGAAAGGAAGCGACCGTGACATTCGAATATGAAAAATTTACGAAGCCGGATGTCGAAGTAAAATCATCTGAGGTAAAATAACCGAGGGTGTCAGAACCGGGAGCGGTAGCGACCGGATTCCTGACTTTTACTTATGAAAACCTCGGTCACTTTCGTCTTGACAGAATCCGTCATTAGACATTACTTCTGAAGCTGAAACACCAGGAAGTAGTCCATTCCATCCGGTTTTACGAAGTCGAATTCCTCTTTCAATGTAAAACCGGCGCGTTTTGCTTCTTCGACAACTGTCTCCTTTGTTATACCGTGGTCATCGCCGTCGCCGTTTCGATCGATAATACCTACTAATGCATCGCGCCGCAGGCCGACTCTTAGATTTTTCATGAACCGGACCGGCTCTGCGATTTCGTGATATGTTTTCAGGATCAGAACGGCGTCCGCCGAGCCTTTTGGTAAAAGCGGGTCGTCTGTTTTTCCGAGTACCGTATTGATATTTGCGAGATTTGTTTTCTTGGCCCGGTCATTAATGTAGTTTATATATTCCTGATTTATTTCAACGGCAAAAACACGGCCCTTTTTCCCAACCCTATTTGCCGCACGCACCGTGAACCACCCCGAACCCGCGCCGATGTCAGCTACGGTTTTTCCTTCGGAAATTCTCAAAATATCCATGACCCGGTCGATTTGCAGATTCTTTTCGCGTTCCGGCTCTTCGAATATCGCCAGCTCCCCGGTGTAAGGCTCGCTTGTCGGACGATTAACATTGTCATCCGCCTTAGGAGTCGGCGAGGCAGCCGGCGGAGTTGCGAGAGCCTGTAAATCCCCAGTCGGATACGTCGAAAAGGAAAGCATCCAAAATGATGCTAGCAGGGTCACTTTCAACAGTATTAAAATTATGAAAAAGCTCTTCATGGCATTACGATGAATGGCCGTCTTGTACGTTTGCCAGGAATTCGGCAAGTGGGTCGAGTGCAATCTTATCGATAAGCCCCATTCGTAATGCCCTGGCTGCGGTTACCCGTTCTGTCGTGAAAAACATTTCAAGCGCATTCGTTTGGCCGACAAGGTGAGGCAGCCGCTGCGTCCCGCCCCAGCCCGTGATGATTCCTAAGGAAACGCCGGGGTGTGAAAACGTCGCGTTCGGAGAGGCGATCCGTCTATTACACGCCAACGCCAAATCGAGAGCGCCGCCAAAGCAATAACCGTTTATCGCTGCAATTGTCGTCTGCGGCAATCCGGCGATCCTGCCTAGCAGATGCTGACCGCGAAGCGCAAATTCTTTAGCATTTTCCCCCGTCACCTCCGCAATTTCACGCAGGTCCGCACCGGATGCAAATGCGTCGTCGGTTCCCGTAAAGATCACGGCACCAGTTTCATTACTCAGTTCATCGAGAGTATGATCCAGTTGTTCCAGCACCGGTATCGAAAGCGGATTGCGTTTTTCCGGGCGATTAAAACGTATTACTAAAATCTTTTCAAACTTTTCGACGAATATCGGGTTAGACATTATGAAATTCCCGCGTCAATAATAATGCTATGTTTCGTATAAACAAAGCTCATCCTTGGCACGGCGTTCCTATCGGCGCCGGGGCCCCCGAAGAAGTTACGGTTTTCGTCGAGATCGTGCCCCGCGACACGGTGAAATATGAAGTCGATAAAGAAACCGGTTATTTGATGATCGATCGCCCACAGCAATATTCGAATGTCGTCCCGGCGAACTACGGATTTATACCGCAAACCTACTGCTCGGTCCGGATCGCCCAGCGTGCGCGCGATAATTCTTCGGGGATCGAGATCAGTGACGGCGACGGCGATCCGCTCGATATTCTGGTGCTTTCGGAGCATCACATTCCCCGCGGCGATATTATCCTAAAGGCACGACCGATCGGCGGGATTTGTCTCATCGACGGTGGCGAAGCTGACGACAAAATAATTGCCGTCCTAAAAGCCGACAAGGTTTTCGAGCAGTATCAGGAAATCGCCCAGCTTCCTAAAGGAATACTGGAACGCTTTGAGCATTATTTCCTGACTTATAAGAGTTTACCGGATGCCCCGAATGTCTGCGAAATCGCTTTTTCCTACGGCCGTGAAGATTCCTATGCCGTGATAAATGACGCGCGAAAAGATTACGATGAGCTACTCGGAAAATTGAAATAGGGCTCAAAATGCGCGAAAAAGCGCATATCGCCATCCAATTCAACTTCCCGGCCGCATTGAGGACAATACATCGCAGACATAGTCACCCCTTATCAGGAAAGAAGACGCCGCAGAAACTCGGCTGACGACGGTAGAATCAACAGCCTCCTTGCCCTTTTAAGACTTAACGGAAGGGCGAAGCCCTTTCGCACAGCAGCATAGCCCCGGAATCGTCTCGTCAGCGAGGGGATTTTGGCCGCGAGCCGATCAGTATACGCGATCGAGGCTGAATGCCGAGATGATACCGTCCGGGTTACAGGAATAGCCAGCGACGCGCAGGGGATACCGCGATCGTATCATATCGGAAAAAACAACCCTTTTATCTGCGACGGAGAGCCTGTCCAAATTGACCTCTATATTAATCTTTTCGCTCCTTGTCCCTAAACGGAAAGTGGCCAAATTACCCCGAACTTTGATCTTCTTTACCTTGCCTGCCACGTTCTTGATCGGACAATCGCTTAAGCCTGTTATATTTGTGAGACTGATCAACTTGCCGTTTTCTGCGTATGTGCCCGCCGCAAAATCAGAGGTTTGACCGAAAGCCGAAGCCGTCAACAACACGAATATCAGTGAAAGAAACTTTTTCATATAACGATCCATTTTAGCGCTCTTTTATACAGAACATTAACGAACGCGAAGCTGCGAAGTCCCAAAAAAATGGAAATAGACTTATTCCATCGTTGGCAATACAAACGCGCCAATGTGCGGCGTTGACGTATTGAGGCAAGTTTGGAGTGCCAAAATAAGGGAATCTCTGAGATTCTCCGGGGTGACTATCGCATCAACTAAACCGTGAGAGGCGGCGTGCTTTGCGTCGAGCTCCCGCTCGTAAGTGTCGCGGACGCTTTGCATTTCGGCGAGTGTTTTTTCGTCGGGCTGTTTGCCTTCTTTTTTTAACTTATCGATCTGCGTTCCGAAGATCGCCTGAGCCGCGGAATCGCCTTCCATGACGCCCATGCGGCCAGTGGGGAGCGAGAAGATGAAGTCGGGGTCAAAGCCTTGTCCGGCCATTGCGTAATATCCGGCGCCGGAAGCGTGATTAACGGTTAGGACAAGTTTGGGGACGGTCGCGGTCGCCATGGCCTCGACAAATCTGGCACCCGCACGGATGATACCGGAATGCTCGGCCTCGGCCCCGACCATAAAGCCGGAAACGTCCTGAACGAACAGCAGTGGCGTCGAATGGCGGTTGCAGTTCTCGATAAAATAGGCTGTCTTTTCGGCCGATTCGGTATAGACGATGCCTCCGAAACGCGGAGGTGTGCCGGATTTGCCTTTCGACATACCGCGTGAATTGGCTATCACACCGACCAGAATGCCCCCGATCCGGGCCGTGCCGCAGATCATTTCCTTTGCAAAATCAGCCTGAAATTCGTCGAGCTTTCCCGCATCGAGAAAGCAATTCAAGACGTCGCGCATGTCGTACGGCGCACGATGATCTTCGGGAAGAATTTCGTAAAGTTTTTCCGCCTTGTTTTTCGGCGGTTTGGCTTCGGTAATTGAAACTCTAGTGACTTCCTTTTCGGGAAGTTCGGCAACGAGTTCACGAATTTTATCGATGCATTCCTGCTCGTTCGCAGTCCGAAAGTGAGCAACACCGGAGATCGAATTATGCGTCATCGCTCCGCCGAGTGTTTCATTATCAATAGTTTGGCCGATCGCCCCCTTAACGAGATTTGCACCGCCCAGACCCATAAACGATGTGCCTTCGACCATCAGGATCACATCCGAAAGTGCCGGCAGATAGGCCCCGCCCGCAACGCACATTCCCATCACGGCCGCGATTTGCGGAACCTTTAAATACCGTCGCATTATCGAGTTGTAATAAAATATTCGCGCCGCGCCGTATTGACCCGGAAATACGCCTCCCTGATGCGGCAAATTGACGCCCGCGGAATCGACGAGATAAACAATCGGAACGCGATTGCGCATCGCGATCTCCTGCGCCCGGAGGATTTTCTTAATCGTTTCGGGATACCACGCACCGGCTTTTATCGTCGCATCATTTGCGACTACCACGCATTCCCTGCCGTTGATATTGCCGATAACCGTCACGACCGCCGCCGCGGGAGCCTGGCCGTTGTACTCGTCATAGGCGACTAGCAGGCCTATCTCCTGCGAGTAAGCGTCTTTATCTAGAAGCAAATCGGTGCGCTCGCGGGCGGTCAGCTTGCCCAGCTTGTGTATTTTTTCGATCTTTTCGGGACCGCCGCCGAGGAGAAGTTTTTTTTCAAGGCGCAGGTATTCGTCGGTTAGCGTCGAAAGGCGCGAATTAGTCAAATGTCCGCTCATAGCGTATTTCTTGATCTTTTCCCATTGCTCAAACTCCTGTGCGACCTCAAGGGTCGAGGCAGCGTAAATTTTAATCAGCTTATCGCCATCGTAGTTAAGAATGTCAATCCATTTAGAGTTTCCTTTTCGTTAACCAAAACGACACGCCGGAACTTCTCTGGATGAACTACGGATTGGCCATCCCAGATGTATAGGACTCCTCTTGAATCCTTGATGAGGGACTTGATTTCTTGGAGAGCACCCTTGGATTTGTCGTGGTAGCTGTTACTAACTGAAACCCGTTTAAAATCGCCGGTTTCGTAGGCGGTAATAGTGTTTTCACCACCATACGAATTTCTTGCTCCGCAACCGTGGCCGAACAATTCGAATCCTTTCCAGTTTCGCTTCGTGATAACGAACGTTCCATAATTCGATTCCATCTCCGGCAAATTTACGCGTACATAGATTAAATTTTTCGGAAGTCCATCGGAAGTAGCTGACGCTCGCCAATCCAATGGCGATTGTAAACAACATAATTCTGATTCGCGGGTAAAATCGTATCATCAGTCTTTCTCGCTTATAACAAACGTCGGCACCATGCCGCCGCCGCTGGAAACATTGGCAAGCTCGGTCGATGAAAGCCGCGTAAATGCGGAACCAACGACTCCGTTGAACAAAAGCGGGTCGAGATCGACGAGTTGTTCAATCATCTCCCATTTTCCGAGATCGTCTAGCAGCATGGGGAACATTTCCTTTGCGGTCTTAACGCGCTCCTGTAGAATATAATCGCCGTCGGAGAGGGCCTCGGCGATTGCTGCGTCCCACTCGCTCTCGGACGAGTTCCAACCGATATAGATGCCGTGTCCACCGTAATCGTCGTTTGGCTTTAGAACAAGTTTGTGCGAATTAGTTCTTGCCCACTCGACAAGATCGATTTTCGAGACCCCATTGGTCGTTTTTTCGTCGCGAAACGTGCGGGTCCACGGCACGTGTGCGCGAATGGCGGTTAGCTCATCTTCATCAAAAAGATACGCGTATTTTTCATTCGTCAACACCGCAAATATCGCTTTTTTGTGGACTAATTTCCCACGGAAACTATTGACCATGCAGATAGCCCTTGCGCGGCAGGCGTCGAGCAGCGCTGGATACTGATCGATAATAGGCAGATATTCGTTCACGAGTAGACGTTTGTAAACAATGTCGATTGAGATGCCGGCGTAGCAGAGCTTGCCGTCGGTGAATTCGAGATCGACCGGCGAGCAAATGAGCGATGTATAGCCCTGCGATTCGAAATATTCCTTGAAAAGCTCGAATTCCTTTTGCGTCGGCAGATCTTTGAGATCGACGATCGCGATCACCGGCTTGGTTTTAGGTTTGCGGCCCAGGAATTCCTGGTGGCACGCAAGCAAGACCTCGAGCATTTTCGGCCGGCCGGAAAAACCACGAACGTTGTACCGCTCGGCGAATGTCCGCATTACGGGCAGCGATTCGAATATCTCGGTTGCCGAATCGGCGTAGGCAATACCGGCCGGACTCTCGCCATTCAACTCGACAAAGCTGTGAGCGTCTTCGGTAAGAAACGAATCAAGACGGGACGTCGGCGAAACCTGGCTGTAGCCGGGATCGATCTTTACAAGGTCGAGTTCGATCTCGGTGACGCCGAGTTCGCCAAGAAGACGGTCGTCCTGAACGGCCGCATCCTTTACTTTTTGCAGCGCGCTCCAGATAACCTCGCAGGTTTTTGTTAGGCGAGTCCAATCGGTTTCGGTGACAAAATGCGGACGCAGGTAGGGAGTCAGCCGGCGGCCGCCAAAGATCAGCTTTGTTCGTTCGAGGCCGCCATCAAGCAAACGCAATGAGCTGGTGGCAATCTCGTCGTCTTCGAGAAGTTTGTGATAGTGGGCAACCGCTTCTTTTAGCATCGGGAGTTTAGCTTGCCATGCTCAAAATTTCTTCGTACTCGTCTTTGGTCAGCGAAATTACAGACAAACGTGATTGTCGGACAAGCCCGATGTTCTCGATGCCTTTATTAGCCTTGATTTGCCCGAGCGTGACGGGCTTTTTTAATTTTTTAACCGCCTCGATTTCAACGGCGATCCATTTCTCATCGGTCGGATCGGGAAACGCGATTTTGGATACTTCGGCTATCCCGACGACCGATTTTTCAGAAACGGAATGATAAAAGAGCACCTTGTCGCCCTTTTTCATCGCCTGTAAATTATTCCGAGCCTGAAAATTGCGAACGCCCGTCCAATCGGTTTTACCGTCCGCGATTAAATCATCGAACGAATATGCTTCGGGTTCTTGTTTGACCATCCAATAATTCATCGTATTTTAGCAAATGCGGCGATATGTTGCTTCGTAGAGCGAGAGAACGCCGTGACAAACCAAACCCACCGCCGTAATAAATAAAAGTATTCTTCCGTAACTACTCTGCGCGAGCGTAAGCAAAGCTCCGTCAATTCCTATGGCTTCGTTTGCATCGGATTGAATAGCCGCCGTGATAAAAAAATAACCCATCAGCAGAAAAATCAGGGCCCGTGCCGTAAAACTCAATACGCCCAGAACCGTAACTATTCCACTGCTGCGGCTATTCTCGAGTTTGTATTGTTTGTAATTTTCCCGAAACTTTCCGGTCAAACCGCTGTAACATTCATGAATTCCCGCGCCGATAACGCTCACGCCGATCAGAAAAACCAAAATCGCTCCGAACGGCAACGCCAGCAAAATCGCCGTCAATGTTTGCTGAACCGCCCCATTCTCCATCGATACCGGCACCGCCGCGACGATACCCCAAGCCGACCATGCCAACCAAAAATAAAAGAAACCGATACAGATCGACAGAACCCGTTTTGCGATACCGAGCGCGCCGCCGCCCGCGTCATCTACATCCGCAGCCCCCCGCAGGATGTTCCAGGCTCCGTGTCCGATAGCGCCGATAATAAAAATTACCAGTACAACTTTACCGAAAGGAGCCAGCGCTATAGCTGAAAATGCCCCCGTCGCGTCGGCAAGTTTTCCGATTTGATAGCCAAAAGCCACTAAAATCGCCAAAACACCGATTACGATAAAAAGAAAACCTTTCGAGTAAAAACCGTAACGTGCAACTTTTTTCGTCCAGGGATGGTCGGCAACATCTTGGGCGGTTTCTTCCGTTTGATCAATCGTATCGCTTATTTTTTTTTTACGGTTTCATCCATCTTGAGCCGGGTCCTGTGTGAACTCGTTACCAAAAGGGAAAATCAAATTATTAGTTCAACCTGCCCTGTAATTCTCTGCGTTTTCCGGTATTTGAGAACTGAAACACGAAAGCACCATGAGAAAACACGAAAGAAGCAATCACTTATTGTATTTCGTGTTGTCTTGTGATTAATATACCAAAAATTCTAAACCGGCAACTTGGTTTTTATCATTATCCGGCAACCCGGAAGTTTTGTTTATTTCTTCTGTGCCTGTGCCGCTTTTTTGTTCAGCCATTTTGCCCAGCGTTCTATCATCGGCCGGAAGGGTTTGAATAGGTTTGCGCGTTTGCTGCCGACGGATTGTTTTTCGCTCCACGACCTGAGATTCTTTTCCGCGTACTGGCGAATTTGCGGTTCGAGGCTTTGTTTTTTAACCGAATGACGTAGCGTCAAATAATAATGCTGTCCGGCCAGCGAAAAGATCAACCCCGCCAGATTGCCTTGGAACGAGCTTTTAGCCATCCACTTTTTTGCAAAACTTTCTGTAGGCTGCAACAAAGCTCCCATCGAAAGCTCCAACCATGCGTTCTGATTTCCCGCCCTCGGATGATACAGCCCCGGCAAATCGCCTTTTATCGGCGCATCCATATTCTTGAGCCGCGGATCATTGATGAAATCTACCAGCCGCAACTTCTCAAGGCCACGAAGATGTTCAATCGGAAGATACTCGAGAATTTTTTTAATATGCTCGTTGGTGCCTTTCGGCAAATCGAATGTCGCCTGATTCTCGACTCGAATTTTTGATACTTTTGCAGTTTTTTGTCCCGCTGTTTGTATTGCCATAGATTCCGTAAATTGTAATGCCTAAAACGCGAATAGTAAATTCTGCGACACGAGTGTCGACGAAAACCAACAATTTTATGACTGCTGTTTGATTTGGAAATTCATATCTTGTTTATTTGCAAGATTTAGGAAACCTGGGCGTACGGCACGGGGTTTGTAACTGAGTTTCCGGCTAATGAATCAAACCACTATTGCACAACAAATCGAAATCACGGGTGTCGGACTACACACTGGCGTTACGGTAAGCCTAACTCTCAAACCTGCACCGGAAAATACGGGTTATATCTTTGTCCGCACCGATCTGGACAATTTTGAGATCCCGGCTTCGGTCGAATACATCTCGCATTGCAGTTATGCAACGACATTAATGCGGCGCGGCGTCGTGCTTTCAACCTGCGAGCATCTTCTTTCGGCTCTGCGTGGCGCGGGCGTCGATAACTGCTTTATCGAGCTGGACAACATTGAACTGCCGATAATGGATGGTTCGAGCGAGGATTTTATTGAGCTTATTCAAAAAGCCGGCATAACCGAACAAAATTCGCCGCGAAGATTTTTGCGTATATTAAAAAAGGTTGTTTTTAAGGAACCCGGCCGCATGATGTCGGTCGAACCGTCCGACAAATACGAGATCGAGTGCCTGGTCGATTTCCCGCATCCGTTTATAAATAAACAGGCGTATCACTTTGTTTTCGAGAACGGCTCGTTTGGCAAAGAAATCGCATCAGCCCGGACATTCGGATTTACGCGAGATATCGAAATGCTGCGAGAGGCAAACCTGGCCCTCGGCGGCTCACTCGATAACGCAATCGTTCTAACACCCGACGGAATGCTCAACAAAAGCCCACTGCGTTTCGAAAATGAATTCGTCCGGCACAAAATCCTCGACATTATCGGAGATTTCGCACTTCTGGGAATGCCGATTCTCGGAAAAATCATCGCAGAGAAAAGCGGACATTCGGTTCATGCTTCATTGATGAGCAAGTTATTGAAAACTGAAAATGCTTGGGAGATCGTCGAAACATAAACGAGTGCCCCTAGTGAATCGGGCAGGTGGCTAATAATGTTTTCGGGATTGCGCGATATTTCAAGTAACCGTGTTACTGCCAAGGGTTCAATGTTGCTCAATCGAGTAGCGTCTTGATTCTTTTGGCCAGTGCCTCGGCCAACTTATCTCTACCTTCACCATTGTTTAGATAGTTGATGTAGCGTATATGACGTAAATCAAACGGAATATCGCCTTCCGACTGTGTAATGAGTACTACGTCACGACCGAGAGTATGGGCTATTCCAGTTTCGTAGAACACGTTTGGATTTCGTCCTGTGCAATCACACACCACGATTCTGGATCTGTTAACTAGAGATACAATGTCCTGGATAATGCTGTCGTGCTCCCAAATGTCATCTGCACGCAGACACGTCATGTTTAATGAAGAAGCAGTAATTTGGATTTTTGCGAACACCTCATCGAAGCGTGAATCGAACGGCATCATAACCGAAAGGAGGCGATCGTTTACAGAATCGCCTTTATTCAGGGTAAATACCTTCGGAGATCCGGGAGCCTCAAGTTGATTGAGCAATAGTGCCTTAAAAAGATTCGCTTCCTTTACGGCCCAGTGGGTTCTAGAAAACTCCCATGCTTCTATTCCTAGCTCTGGAGACAGCTTTTGTAATGTGGAGTTTGAAATGGGTGGAATTCTGTCGTCCAAGGCGAAATCGATGCTGTAGGCCTTTGTGGATTTTGTAATCGATGTGATGCTCCCAAGCCGAACCTTTTCATCTCCTTCCTGGGCGAAAAGTGCGGGTATCTTCATAGCACGGCCTACGTCCAAGACGCCATCTGGTTTCAACCTGCTGGTTAACTCGTCTTCGGTGAATTCAAAAACTCGGTCAAGGGACATTGAACCATTATTGGCTGCCCAGCCGTCATATTTAACTAATAAATGGAACATAAAGATTCGAAGTCGAAATCAACAAGATTCTCGCATCAAATAGAACGCGAAGCATGGTTACAGAACATTTTTTATGATGCCGACACGCTCCTGTTTGCGTCTGGGGCAATTCTGACAAGCAAGAAGAGCCCGGTCGCTACGCTCGCGGTTCTGACTCAGCAACTCCTTGCTCATTCTTTCCAATCCGGCGTGTGAAAGATTCCTTCTTTATCGGTTCGCTGGTATGTGTGAGCGCCGAAAAAGTCCCGTTGGGCCTGGATTAGATTTGCCGGTAAGCGTTCGGAGCGAAATGCGTCGAAATAGGCGAGGGCCGATGACAGGCATAATACCGGAACGCGGCTGTCGGTGAATTTCTCGACCGTTTCGCGCCAATCCATGCGGTTTGCATTCAGAATTTCGGCAAATTTGTCGTCCAGAATTAGATTTGGCAGCTTGGGGTTTTCCGCAAACGCACGGCGCATGTCTTCTAAAAGGGCCGAGCGGATGATACAACCTCCGCGCCATATTTTGGCGATCTCCGCCAAATTGAGACCGTAGGTCTTTTCTACCGAAACCGTTTGTAGAAGTGAAAGCCCCTGGGCGTAAGTTACGATGAACGAGCTTAGCAAAGCGTTCTTAAGCTGTTCGACGGACAGTTCGAAATCCGCATTGAAATCTTCGCGAATTTTTTTGTTCGATGAGTTTCCGTCTTCGAGACCGGTCGCGTTCTCGGCTGCGACGTGCGGAACCCGGTCGCTACCGCTCGCGGTTCTGACACGGAGGTCGTCTTTTTGCTGCTCGCTCACGACGGTTTTCACTTCTTCTTTGGCAAGCTGAGCTTTTAGATCGTGCTGCTGCTCGCTCGTAACCGTTTTGCCGTCGGCGGACATCTGCCGCTCCGTTGCCGCCGGATGACTGCTGAATTTTTTTGCAGCCAAAACACGAACTTCCTTTTGCGAGGAAATCTGACGCATCGAAACGGCCGAATCTATCGTCGGGATCGGCACGCCGAAATCCATCGCGGTCTGTGAGGTCCACTTTCCGGTTCCCTTCTGCGCCGCCTTATCCAAGACCATTTCAACCAGCGGTTTTCCCGTTTCCGCGTCAATTTTTTCCAGGACTTCCTTTGTTACCTCGACCAAAAATGAATTTAATGCGGTGTCATTCCAGCGAGCAAAAGTCTCGCTCATCCGCTTGTAATCCATTTTCAAAACGCGAAGCATAAAATCATATGTTTCCGCCAGGATCTGCATGAGGCCGTATTCAATGCCGTTGTGAACCATCTTGACGAAATGCCCCGCAGAACCGCTGCCCATGTACGCAACGCATGGCTCGCCGTTCACCTTCGCCGAGATTGCCTCGAAAATCGGCCGTACACGCTCATAAGACGCGGGATTTCCACCCGGCATAATACTCGGCCCGTGCCGCGCACCTTCCTCGCCGCCCGAAACGCCAACACCCATAAAACCGATGCCTTTATCAGCTAAGCCCATTTCCCTGCGTTCGGTATCCAGAAAATGAGAATTGCCGCCGTCGATGATGAGATCATCTTTTTCGAGATGGGGCACAAGATCGTCGATAACCGAATCTACTATCGGACCTGCCGGAACCAAAAGCATAATAATTCGCGGCACGGCCAGTTTAGATATCAATTCCTTTACGTCGCCCGCCGTCTCAACTATCAGGCCTTCCGCTTCTTCGAGGAGCAGGCGGCGTTTATCCGCGTCCAGATCATACCCGGCGCATGAAAAGCCATTCTCGGCAACGTTCAGCAGAAAATTACGTCCCATCGTGCCCAGGCCGATCATTCCGAAATGCGCTTGTCTCATAGAAGCGATTATACGTCCCAAATATCCGCTAAAGCTAATTCGCCGCGCCAGGCCTCTGCATTTTCCTCGTACGTCCACCACGCCGACAAGACCATCTGGCAAAACGCCCATTTCCGAATGTCACGCGGATCGAGATCGAACGCCTTGGCAAATTGCGCGATCGAATCGTTCAAGACGTGATTCAGGTCGGACCGATGGGCGAGCCACCAATGATGATTGTTTAGAAAAACGGCGACGTCATAACCCGTATGACCGATGATTCCTTTCGGATCTATAACCAGAAAATCATCGCGCCTCGACGTCAGAATATTTTCGTGATGCAAATCGCCGTGGATGAGCGATTCGGCGCCAATGGCCGACAACTGCGTAAAATAATTCAAAGCTTTTTCTGCGTATTCAGATGGAAACTCGGTAGCACCCGCTGTTTTCAGCCCTGCGTACCAATCTTCGAGAAGTTTAAAATTGTTTCTCGGCATGGGCGTTTGTCTGATTTTTTTGAGGACGCGAATGCCGATCTCGACGGCGTGTTTCGGATCATCGGCGAAACATTGTTTAAGGTTTAGTCCGGGCATCGCATGTTCGATAAGAATCGCGTGCCACTGCGCGTCAATTTGCAAAAGTCGTACCGTGCCATTGCCCGCTAGATGATGCAAATAATCCGCCTCATTGAAGATCTCGGTAGTATTCAGCGGCAGGGCAATTTTAAGAACTGCCGCCGTTCCATCCGCGTTAATGCAGGGCGCGACATAGTTGTACGATAAATTCGGGAAAGCTTCGCCAACGCGAATCGACCACGCCTTCTCGATCGCAGTAACGATTTGCGGAAGATCGTCGAGCCATTGTTTTCCCGGTTCACCACACAAGCCTATAGCATTACTCACGAACTTTTCAGGCAGTCGATTTAAGGTCACTCTGTTCATTCCTCTTGACGAGTCTAGCCCGTCTGGTGGATTCTAAACAAATGAAGTCCTTACTAGAATCTATCCGTCCGACGACCTTCATCGAATCGCAAAAACTCCGCGATTATCTTGACCTCGAAATCACGATTGCGACCGAGACATTTCAACATACCGGCAGCTTTAAATTTCGGGCCGCCTATAATCTCGCGTTGAACGTACCGAACGATGAAATTTTGACCGCTTCGTCGGGAAACTTCGGTCAGGCGCTTGCATATGCATGCAAATTGCTTGGCAAGAAATGTACCGTAGTTATGCCCGTGACCTCCGCCAGGGTGAAGATCGATGCAGTTCGCGAGTATGGCGCGATGGTTGATCTGGTCGATACCACAAAAGTCGGTCGGAACGAGCGTGTCGCACAGCTCGCCGCGGATATGCCGGATGCGTATTTTGCAAGCGCCTACGATGACCAGCGTGTAATCGACGGCAATTCGACGCTGGGAGAAGAGCTTGCGGGAAAAAATTTTGACGTTGTCATAGTACCGATTGGAGGCGGCGGACTGATCTCCGGAATTATCACAGGTCTTCTGCGGGAAGGAAAATCGACGCGGGTTGTGGGCGCCGAACCGCTGCTAGGGAATGACGCGGCCCGATCCTTAAAGGCGGGCAGCATTATCGTTAATAAAAGCGAGCCGATCACGATTGCGGACGGAGCTCGAACAATATCGCTCGGCAGTCTGAATTGGCTGATCATCGAAAAGAGTGTTTCCGAAATAATCGAAGTTTCTGAAGAAAAGATCGCGGAGGCAGTTCGTTTATATTTCGATCTGGCAAATCTGAAATCGGAACCGACTGGAGCTTTGAGCCTGGGAGCGATTTTGGAGAATCGAGTTGCGTTTGCTGGCAAGAAATTGTGCGTCGTCGTCAGCGGAGGAAATGTGGATTCCAGCGTTTACAGGAAAATTCTAGATGCCGGTTCGTGAACAACGCTCCGCTGTCTTTCGTGCTTACGAATTTGAGCTTGTGAAAACAGTTTCAAGACATTTAGAGATATTTCGGCGAATAGCTCCGGGAAAATACTGTCAACGAATTTCCTCAACGAAGGTAACACGATTGATCTCATGTAGAGTCGTGACGCCGGCAAAAACCTTTTTCACTGCAGATTCCCTCAAGCTTGAAAGTCCTTCTTTTTCCGCTTGACGACGAATTTCGGAGCCGGGGCGGCGTTCGATGATCATCTCACGGATGGAATCGGACATATCCAGGAGTTCGTGTATTGCTGTTCGTCCTCGGTATCCCGTGTGATTGCATGCATCGCACCCGACATTCATATAGAATGCGTGACTACCGACATCTTCCGCCCGCAAACCCGATTCGCGAAGGTCTTCCGCCGTCGGAATAAACTTTCGCTTGCAAATCGGGCACAGAAGCCGCACAAGCCGTTGCGCCAGCACGCAGTTGAGCGATGACACAAAGTTATACGGTTCGACGCCCATGTTCAGAAAACGCCCGATCACGTCGATCACGTTGTTGGCGTGAACCGTCGTGAATACAAGGTGACCGGTCAACGCGGATTGGATTGCGATCTGTGCTGTTTCCTCATCACGAATTTCGCCGACCATTATCTTATCAGGGTCGTGACGCAGGATCGAACGTAAACCTCGGGCAAAAGTGAGTCCCTTTTTCTCGTTGACCGGAATCTGCATGATGCCCTGCAGCTGATATTCGACCGGGTCTTCAATCGTAATGATTTTGTCTTCTTCGTTTCGGATTTCGTTCAGAGCGCCGTATAGGGTCGTCGTTTTACCGGAACCGGTCGGCCCGGTCACCAATACCATCCCATAGGGCTCTTTGATATAAATCCTGAATCGTTGAATGTCTTCGGGATCGAACCCGACGACATCGAGGCTCAAATTTTTAAACTCTTCCGAAATCTGCTCCTTGTCGAGAATACGGATCACGCAATTCTCGCCGTAAGCGGACGGTAGTATCGAAACGCGAAAATCAACCGTCCGGCGCTTATACCGCACGCGGAAACGTCCGTCCTGCGGGATGCGGCGCTCGGCGATGTCCAGCTCGGACATGACCTTGATACGCGAAATCAGTGTTTGGTGGTAGGCAATATCGATTGGATCGACTTTTGAATAAAGCGCACCGTCAATGCGGAACTTGACGCGAACGTCGCGGTCGCCGGCCTCGATGTGAATATCGGATGCGCGGGATTCCATCGCATTATAAACGATAGTGTCGACCAATTTGATGATCGGCGACATGTCCGAGTCAGAAGCCAAGCGGTCGAGGTCAAGTACTTCTTCGCCCTGCTCGGTTTCCTTGACGAGCGAAATTTTGAAACCCGAAGCTGCTTCCTGCAGAACCCGCTGCGTTGCGTCGCCTTTTTTCAAGACAACATCAATCGCACCCTGTGTGGCAATATACGGAACGATGCGGACATTTAAAGCGTTTTCCAGCTCGTCCAGGCGTTCGAGGTTAGTCGGGTCCGCCATAGCGGCATGGAGATCCCTGCCATCGCGTTTGAGCGGCACGAAATGACTGCGAAGCATCATTTCGACGGGAATTTTCGCCAGCTCTTCATAATCTATTGGCGACGGCTGATCGGCTGGAAGAAGATCGATGTAAGGAAGGCGATAGCGTCGTGCCAATTGTTTCGCCTCAACAACTTCGGGCGGTTCGTTCTCCAGAAAATCGGAGAGTTCGATCATCGGTGATGATGCTTGTGCAGTGTTGCCGTTCGTGTGATTACTCATTCAAATATTTTTCCCCTATGGGTAACATTATTGCCGCCCGCCCATCGGCCCTGACGAAATCGTCTGAATGATCGGCAGGTAAATGGCGAGCAGAATAACGACGACGATTCCGGCCATAAACACCAAAATTAGCGGTTCAAGCAGGGTCGTGAGCTGTTCCAGGCGTACCTCTGCCTCCGCATCGTAGAACGCTGCAACCTCATCGAGCATCTCGCGTAAGCTTCCCGATTTTTCGCCGATGCCGATCATGTCCAGGGCGAGTTCCGGGATCCAACCCGATTTTTCCAGTGCTTCGGTAAAACCGCGCCCTTCGCGGATCATAGGCAAAACCGCCCGGCTGCGGCTTCGCAGATCCAGATTATTCAATGCCTGCGATGCTATCTCCCACGAGTCCGGAACGGTAATTCCTCCCGAAAGAAGCGTCGAAAGCGATCTGGCGAGCTGTGCTGTTGCCATATTCCGTATCAACAATCCTGCGACCGGGAGGCGCAGTAGGAACCTGTGAAGCAGAAGTTTTCCGCGCTCGGTTCTAAGCCAGATAAACAAACCCGCTCCGACGATAACGAACATCGGGAGCAGCCACCAGATATTGTTCGCGACCCCGTTCGATATAGCCAGCACAACGACGGTTACCGTCGGTAAGCCTCGGTTTGCACTCAAGCTCTGAAAAAGGTCCGACATTCGCGGAACGATATAGAGCGTCAAAAACGCGACCATTAGACCCGATGCGAGCAACAGAAATGCGGGATAGGCCAACGCACCCCGGAGCTTCCGGCTGACGCCGACGCTGCGTTTTAGATATTCGACAAAACGAAGTAAAACATCGTCAAGAGCGCCGCTTTTCTCGCCGGACAGTATGGAGGCCGTGTAGATCTTTGGAAACAACCCCTGTGCTTCGAAAGCTTCGGAAAGCGGCACACCGCTTTTTATCTTGTCTTCGACGTCAACAAGTACTTCGCGAAGGTTTGCGGAGCCTGAACGGGTCTTCAAGAGGTTTATCGACTGCAGCACCGGAATGCCGGCCCTTAAGAGCGCCGATAACTGTTGGTTGAACAGTAGAAAATCAGCCTGTTTTATACGGCCCTTTTTGTTCGAACCGCCGAAAGGCAAAAAGGAGGAAAGTCCTCCCCCAGCAGTTGAAACGGCAAATACTTTAAATCCTTCCCTTTCGAGTTGAACTTTTGCATCGCCTATTCCGGCTGCTTCAACAATTCTCGTGATGACTTCGCCCGATGGCGTCCCCAGGCGACAGATATATTCAGACATTAATTTAGTTTCTGGTTCACGATTTCAGGTCGGCCACTGAGAGCCCGAATTCTGAACTATGCAGTATCATAACACGCAATTAAATTGGAAAGGTTGCAGTTGAACAAAATCATAACGAATCGTTCCGCCGCAAACAACCATTCCGTGCGAGAACACATCGAAAAAATATCTTGCGGAAGTTCCGTCCTTTTCTTAAGATATAGGTGTCCCATATGGAGTAACTATGACTGTTGTAGGTTTAGAGGTTGCGAACCGTTGCGGCAGACTGCGGCAGGTTGTATTTTTGGTCTTTACGATTGTATTGTGCTCTCTCAGTTTCAGTGCACAGCAGCCCGAGCCCACTCCGCCCGAGGACGCCGAGCCAACGGGCCCAATAAGGATCAAGACGGATCTTGTGACCCTTACACTGACCGTTACCGATCTATACGGACGATATGTCTCCGGCCTTACAAAGAAGGCCTTTTCAATCTTCGATAACAATCAAGAGCAAGAAATTACATTTTTCAGTGACAGCGATGCTCCTGTCTCGGTCGGGATATTATTCGATGTATCGGGTTCGATGAGCGCGGATAAAATCGCGAAAGCCCGGACTGCGTTGGAGCGGTTTATCAATTCAAGCCATCCGTCGGACGAATATTTTTTGATCGCGTTTAATAATCGCGCCCAACTCTTGATGGATAGAACGCGTGACGGCGAGGCCGTTTTGCGAAAGCTGACATTAGTAAAAACAAGTAGTAATACAGCGCTTTATGACGCTGTCTATCTGGGCCTCGAACGTGTCACCCGCGGCAGCCATCAAAAGAGAGCTCTGCTGATCATAAGCGATGGCCAGGACAACGCTTCGCGTTACAATTTTGGCGAGGTACGGCGACTAATGAAGGAATCCGATGTTGTGACATACGCGGTCGGTATAATCAACAGCCACGATGCGGGGAGTTCTCTCGGTATGCAGGGACAGGCTTTTCTCGACGAGCTTACGTCGATAACCGGCGGGAAGGCTTTTTATCCGAACAACGATATTGAGATGGACGAGATCTTCGAGCGTATCGCTTTAGAGCTTCGCCATCAGTATTCGATCGGATACACGCCGACCGATTTTCAACTGGATGGAAAATGGCGGAAGGTGAAAACTAAGGTCAAACCTCCACGCGGTTTGCCACGTCTAACGGTTCGAGGCCGAGATGGTTATTATGCCACTCCAAGTTCGGGCTCTCGATAGACATTGATCTGATACTATGAAAAGACTTTCATCCATTATTTTGGCGGCGATACTTTGTCTCGGGATATTTTCCGTTTTCCTTAACTCTGATCGTGTAAATGCGCAAACCGATCCGGCACGTCGGGAAAAGACAACTCCGCAGTCCGGCCCAACCCCACCCGCAACCACCCCGAAGGCTTCGCCGACTCCGCTTAAAATAAGTGAAGAAATAGACGTCATAAAGGTCGACACGGAACTCGTCAATTTAAATGTTCGCGTCATCGATCGAAACAACCGGCCGATTAACGGTGTCCAACAAAATGAATTCAAGATTTTTGAAGACAA
>Ga0136617_10000103_pt1 | contig 58167 bp, 52 predicted proteins | sample AntDrymUQ3222106_2_FD_129672 | JGI IMG/M metagenome (GOLD analysis project Ga0136617, IMG submission 129672) | Polar desert sand microbial communities from Dry Valleys, Antarctica - metaG UQ322 (21.06) | ecosystem: Environmental > Terrestrial > Soil > Desert | place: Antarctica: Dry Valley...
CGGTCAACCTGATCCGGCTGCACGCCTGGTGGAACGGCCACCCACTGGACCGGACCCGCACCAGCCACCTCGCCCGCCTCGAACCCGCCCTGGCCTCATGAACACGAATTAGCCACCAGGGTCCGCGTCACCGCCAAAACAGCAGCGCGTCGTACCCGGCCCCGGCCAGCGGCCCGTTCCCACCGATCACGGTGAACACCGCACCCCCGAGGGCGAAGAACAGCTGCGCCACCCCGGGCAACCCGATGATCAGCAGGAACAGCACGATCGGCGCCCACGGCCGCACCTTGTCGGCGAACCGGCGGGACGCGGGCGAAAGGTAGGGCTCCAGCACTCCGAACCCGTCGAGCCCCGGGATGGGCAGGATGTTGAGTACGAATGCCAGCACCTGGATCAGCGCCAGGCAGGACAGCGCGATCGCCAGTCCCACTGGCATCGACACCAACGCGACGGCCGCGGTGAGGGCCGCGCCCAGCACCAGGTTGGTGACGGGGCCGGCGAGGGAGACCATGCTGAGCATGGCCCGCGACCGGATGGCCCACTGGTTGATCCATACCGCACCACCGGGCAGCGGAATGCCGCCGAGCAGCAGGAACACCACCGGCAGGACGAACGACAGCCCGATGTCGGTGTAGCGGCGGATGTCGAGGGTGAGGTAGCCCTTCTCCCGGACAGACCTGTCGCCGCCGCGGTAGGCCACCGCTGCGTGCCCGAACTCATGCAGGCACAGTGACACGGCCCAACCGCCGAGGACGAGCAGGACGACCCCGGCGGTGAGCAGTACCACCGAGCCCTCTGCCGCGGCTGTGGTGCCGATCACGGTCAGGACGCCACCGATCACGGTGACACCGACAAGTCCCAGGAACCACGGGCTGATGTGAATCGACATACCTCACACCCAACCACTCCGCTGAACGAGGGCTGACCGGGTGGAGCCCATCACCCGGTTGGCAGTATCGACTTGCGCGACAGCGAGTGACAGCGCTGTACTTACAGAGGTGTCATTCGCCAGGTACGGGGAGGTGGGCGAGTGAACGTGATCACAGCAACGTTGACGCTGGTAACGGTGGTGGACGGGGCCTCGGGTGAGGACCCGGCCCCGGTGCTGATCGGTGCGGTGCCGATCCAGGGGCTCGGCGACCCAGAAAGGCCCGAGGATCCGGACTGGCAGGAGCGCGCGCTCTGCGCGCAGACCGACCCCGAAGCATTCTTCCCGGAGAAGGGGGGTTCCACCCGGGAGGCCAAACGCATCTGCTCGGGCTGCGACGTACGGGCGGAGTGCCTCGAGTACGCCCTGGCGCACGACGAGCGGTTCGGGATCTGGGGCGGGTTGTCGGAGCGGGAGCGCCGTCGCCTGCGGCGCGGCGTGGGCTGAGCGTCCCCTGCCCGCAGCGCCCTACTGCCCGCCGTCGCCCCGGTCTTCCCCGCCGTCGATCGCGTCCGGCTCGACGTTGAGGTACTCCGCCACCTGCTCGATGAGCACCTCGTGGAGCAGGTCGGCCAGATCGGCCCCACCGCGCGCGCGGGCCTCCAACGGACGTCGATAGAGCACGATGCGGGCCCGCGACGGCAGCCCCTCCGGGTCGACGCCCGCGGGCACCAGCTGCGCGAGTGGCACGCCGACGTCGGCGAGCACCCCGGCACCCCAGACGACGTCCTCGGGTGAGGTCTCGGTGACCTCCGGTACGTCGTCCACCGCCAGGTCCAGGTCGGCCAGCTCAGCGCCCCACCGGTGCTCGATCGGTTCGAGGGCCTCCAGCACCATCGCGTCGAACTTCTCGGCCCGGGTGGTGAACGCCGGCGTCGAGGCGGGGTACAGGAGCCCACGCAGACCCCGTCCACGCCGGTCCCGCCCGCGGGGCGAGCGGCGGGGCGAGCGGCGCAGCGTTCGGCGCGCGGTGGTCACCGGAGAATCCTACGACCGGGACGATCGGCCGCACGATCCGCGCGCGTCGCGGCTGGGAGTGACGGGATCTAGGCGCTATCGTCGAGGACGTGCTGAGTGTGCGCCGCTGTTCGCGAACCGGGTGCACCGAGCTCGCGGTGGCCACGCTCACCTATGTCTATGCCGATTCCACAGCCGTCGTCGGACCGTTGGCCACCCAGGCCGAGCCGCACTCCTACGACCTGTGCACCCGGCACGCGCGCCGGCTCACCGCGCCGCTCGGATGGGAGGTGGTGCGCTTCGAGGGTGAGTTCGCCGCACCGCAGCCCACCAGCGACGACCTCACCGCGCTAGCCGAGGCCGTCCGCGAGGCCGGGCGGCCCGATCGGCCCATTGAGGCCTCCCCCAACGCGGGCCCCGGCCGCCGGGGCCACCTGCGGGTACTTCCCGGGCCCAGCACGGAGTGAGTGCCGGCCGATAGGGTTCGTCCCGTGGCCGACCTTTCCTTGATCATCAAAGCCTACGACATCCGCGGTGTCGTGGGCGAGCAGCTCGACGCGGTTACGGTGCACCACATCGGCGCCGCGATGGCCCAGCTGCTGCGCCACGAGGACACCGCGACCGGCAGGGTGGTGTTGGGCCACGACATGCGGGACAGCTCACCCGGTCTGGCCGCCGCGTTCACCGCCGGCGTCACCGGGCAGGGTCTCGACGTCGTACACCTCGGCCTGGCCAGCACGGACATGATGTACTTCGCCTCGGGCACGCTCGATGCGCCCGGCGCGATGTTCACGGCCAGCCACAACCCGGCCCGGTACAACGGCATCAAGCTCTGCCGCGCCGGGGCGTCGCCGATCGGACAGGACACCGGGCTGGCTGCCATCCGCGCTGCGGTGGAGGCCGGGGTGCCGGCAGGTTCGGGCCGGATCGTCGCTGGCACCGTCACCGAACGTGACGTGCTCGGTGACTACGCGGCCTACCTGCGCGGGCTGGTCGATCTCTCGGGTCTGCGCCGGCTGCGGGTCGTCGTCGACGCCGGCAACGGGATGGCCGGCCACACCGTGCCCGCGGTGTTCGGTCCGCTCCCGTGTGATGTCGTGGCGATGTACTTCGAGCTGGACGGCAACTTCCCCAACCACGAGGCCAACCCCCTCGATCCCGCGAACCTCGTCGACCTGCAGGCGAAGGTGCGCGCCGCCGGTGCCGATCTCGGCCTCGCCTTCGACGGTGACGCCGACCGGTGCTTTGTCGTCGACGAGCGCGGCGAGCCGGTGAGCCCGAGCGCGATCACCGCACTGGTGGCGGTCCGGGAGCTGGCCAGGGTGCCCGGCAGCGCCGTCATCCACAACCTGATCACCTCGCGGGCGGTACCCGAGATCGTCACCGAGCACGGCGGGCGGCCGGTCCGAACCCGGGTGGGCCACTCCTTCATCAAGCAGACGATGGCGCAGACCGGCGCGATCTTCGGCGGCGAACATTCCGCGCATTACTACTTCCGCGACTTCTGGCGGGCCGACTCGGGCATGCTGGCCGCGCTGCATGTGCTGGCCGCATTGGGCGAGCACCGCGGCCCGCTCTCCGACCTGATGTCGAGCTATACCCGCTACGCTGCCTCTGGAGAGATCAACTCGACGGTCTGTGACCAGACCGCGAGCGTCGAGGCGGTCAGGAAGAGCTACGGCGGTCGCGACGGCGTCGAGATCGACGAGCTGGACGGCCTCACCGTGGCGCTGCCCGGCGAGTCCTGGTTCAACCTTCGCCCATCCCACACCGAGCCGTTGCTGCGGCTCAACATCGAGGCCCCGGATGAGGCCGCGGTCGCCGCGCTGCGCGACGAGGTGTTGGCCGTTATCAGGACCGCTCCATCGGCACCGTTTTAGGGTAACTTTCGCCGACCCCGCCCCGATAACACTGGAAAGAGGAGGACCGTGGCCGTACAGCTCGACCCCATGCTGATGGAGATCCTGGCCTGCCCGTCCGATGACCACGCCCCGCTGCGCGCGGGCTCGTCCACAGATCCGGAGGCCGACGTGCTGACCTGTACGGCTTGCGGCCGCGGGTACCCGGTGGTGGACGGCATTCCGGTGCTGCTGCTCGAGGAGGCCATCCCCGCGGCGGGTGCCAGCGGGTCGTGAACTCTGTGCTCGACGACACCCTGCTGGCCGACTCCCGGGCCCTGGCGGCGCTCGACACCGGTGGCGTGCTGCGTGCTGCGGCCACCGCCGGTGCGCAGGTCCGCTCGGCGGCGCAAGGCGCTGGTGAGGCCGGTGTCGGGGGACTTCGCGGTTTCCGCCCGCGGGCGCTGGTCCTGTTGCGTCGGCCCGGCACGTCGACGCAGGCGGCGGAGCTCCTGGCCGCCCTGCTCGGCGCGAGCTGCCCGGTACCGGTGGTGGTGGTCGAGACCACGCCGAGCTGGATCGGGCCGCTGGACGTGGTCGTGGCACACACTGCTGATCCCACCGACGCAGAGCTGGCCGACGCAGTGTCACGGGCAGTCCGGCGGGGTGCCGAGGTGGTGCTCTCCGCACCCGCGGATGGTCCGGTCGCGTCGGCCGGTGCCGGGCGAGCGCGGCTCGTGGAACCGCGGATCCCGGTGCCGCCGGGGCTGGACCTGCCGCGGGCGCTCGCGGTCGGACTCGCCACCGTCGCCGCTCTGGAGTTGCTCGACGCCCCGCTGGACGCCGGACTCGATGCGATCGCTGATCTGCTCGACGTCGAGGCCGAGCGCAACCAGCCGGGCCACGAACCGTTCATGAATCCGGCAAAGACGCTCGCCCAGCGGCTCGCCGAGCACATCCCGCTGCTGTGGGGCACCGACCCGCTCGCTGCGGCCGTCGCCAAACATGGCGCTGAGGCCCTGGCCACCCATGCGGGGGTCGTCGCGCACGCCGCCGACATCGCTGGCGCCGCCACCGCGACCGGCCTGCACCGGGCCCTGGATCGGGCCGCCGACCGAGGCGTCTTCCACGATCCCTTCGCGGACGAGGCCGACCCATCGGCCGCACCGCCCGTCCGGCTGGTCCTGCTGGCAACCGGTGAGGACGATCCGCTGCAAGCCACGCTGCGGCGCACCGGTCGTGGCTGGCCGTCCGGCGACCTGCTGCATCCGGTGGAGGAGGTCGCGCGGGGCACGGCGCACGCGAACCTCCAGCGGGCCGCGCTGCTTGCCTCTCGTGTCGATTCGGCTGCGGTATATCTGGGATTGGCCACCCGCACGAGGATTGAATCGGCCTAGGACGCCCATGCGGGTCCGAAGCACGGAGACCGAGGACTGCTCGCGGGTCCGAAGCATCGATACCGAGGTTGTGCGTGGAGCTGCTGGAGAACGCGGTGCGGCCCTATGCCTGGGGGTCGCGCACGGTGATCGCTGAGCTGCTGGGCGAGCCGGTGCCATCGGCGCACCCACAGGCCGAGTTGTGGTTCGGTGCGCATCCGGGCGATCCGTCCCGGATCGTGCATGCCGACGGTCGGCGCACCTCACTGCTCGATGCGGTACGCGCCGACCCGGCGTGGTTGCTCGGCGCCGCTTGCGCGCAGCGGTGGGACTCCCGACTCCCGTTCCTGCTCAAGGTGCTCGCCGCAGACGAGCCGCTGAGCCTGCAGGCCCACCCGAGTGCAGCGCAGGCCGCCGACGGCTTCGCCAGGGAGAACGCCGCGGGCATTCCGATGGACGCCTCGGAACGCAACTACCGCGACGCCAGCCACAAGCCCGAGCTGATCTGCGCGCTCACCCCGTTTCACGCCCTGGTCGGGTTCCGGGAACCCGCGGCGACCGTCCGGCTGCTGCAGGCGCTTGCCGTCCCCGCGCTTGCCGGGCACGTCAAGCTGCTCAGCGGGCAGCTCGACGCGGATGGGTTGCGGGCGCTGTTCACCACGTGGATCACCCTGCCGCAGTCGATGCTCGACACCCTCGTACCGGCGCTGCAGGACGGGTGTGTGCGCCTGGCCGGCCACGCGGACGAGTTCCACGCCGAGGCCCGGTCGGTGCTGGAGCTGTCCGAACGCTACCCCGGCGATGCGGGGGTGCTCGCCGCGTTGCTGCTCAACCGGGTGACGCTGGCTCCGGGGGAAGCCCTCTTCCTGCCCGCCGGCAATCTGCACACCTACCTCTCGGGGGCCGGTATCGAGGTGATGGCCAACTCCGACAACGTGCTGCGCGGGGGCCTCACGCCCAAGCACGTCGACGTTCCCGAGCTGGCGCGGGTACTTGATTTCACCGCGCCGCCGCCACCGGTGCTACGAGGCCGTCCCGACGGCGAGTGGATCTGTTACGACACCCCGGCCGAAGAGTTCCTGCTGCGCCGGTGGCAGGGCCCACCCGAGGCGACCGGGATCCCGGTGCCGGATGGTGGTCCCCGGATCCTGCTCTGCACGGCCGGTGCGGCACGGGTTCGGTCCCCCGGCGCTGATCTGGAGCTGCGCCGCGGCGTATCGCTGTGGCTCTCGGCTGCGGACTCCTGCGTGGCGGTGCACCCGCGCTCGGCGTTCACCCAGCTGTTCCTGGCCGGCGATGGCCTGCGGATTTGAGCTGCGGATCACTCCACCGGTGGTCAGTGGCGAGGCGCGCTAGGGTCGCGTGATCGTGCCGAGCATCAAGGAGCAGCATTGTCAGCCAGTGGTGGGACCAAGGCGATCGTGGCCGCGCTGGTGGCCAACGCCGGCATCGCGGCAGCGAAGTTCGTCGGCTACCTGATCACGGGTTCGTCGTCGATGTTGGCCGAAGCCGTGCACTCGGTCGCCGACACCTCCAACCAGGGCCTGTTGCTGCTCGGCGGGCGCAGTGCGCGGCGCGCCGCCACGGCCGAACACCCGTTCGGCTACGGCCGGGACCGGTACTTCTACTCGTTCGTCGTTGCCCTGCTGTTGTTCAGTCTCGGCTCGGTGTTCGCCCTCTACGAGGGTATCCACAAGCTGGAGGGGTCCGAAGCGCTCACCTCGCCGCTGGTGGCCGTCGGGATCCTCGTCGTGGCGATCGCGCTGGAGACCTACTCCTTCCGCACCGCCATCGCCGAGTCCCGTCCGCTCAAGGGCAACGGCACCTGGTGGCAGTTCATCCGCCAGTCCAAGGTGCCGGAGCTGCCGGTGGTCCTCCTGGAGGATCTGGGCGCGCTGGTGGGGCTCGTCCTGGCGCTGTTCGGCGTCGGCCTGACCGTGCTCACCGACGACCCGGTGTGGGATGCGATCGGCACGATCTGCATCGGGACGCTGCTCGGAGTCATCGCCGTGATCCTGATCATCGAGATGAAGAGCCTGCTGATCGGCGAGGGGGCGGCACCGCCCGTTCTCCAGCGCATCGTGGCGGGCCTGGAGTCAGGCGCTGTGCGACGCGTCATTCACATCAAGACCCAGTACCTCGGTCCCGAGGAGCTCCTGATCGCGGCCAAGATCGCGCTCACACCGGGGATGCCGGTCGAGGGCGTGGCCCGGGCCATCGACGAAGCCGAGCATCGGGTGCGCGCTGCCATCCCGGAGGCCCGGGTGATCTACCTGGAGCCCGACCTCGACCGGGCAACCGTCAACCCCTGACACCTGACCCCTGACTCACCGAGCACCGCGAGTTCGCCAATCGGGCACGGCGAGTTCGCGGATTCAACACGGCGAGTTGTCGGATTCAACACGGCGAGTTCGCCGACCAGACACGGCGAGTTCACGGATTCGACACGACGAGGGCACGATGAGTCGCGCGCAGTTCGTACCATCTCGCAGCCGCTGAAACCCGCGGTCAGCACGAACCGCACGCGGAGTGGATCGATCGTAGGGAATGCGGTGGCGGATACCTCGTTCCTGCGGCGAGGATCCGGTACGTGATCGACCGTGATGCATTCCATGTGCGGACCGTGGGTACAGGCGGCGCGGCGCGGTCCTCATGATCGTTAGATGTGGGACATAAGCTGCATACACGCAGCTCATGTCCCATTTTCATCGATCATGAGTCTCGTCGGATCGCTCAGTGGGTGCTTTATTTCGTGTCCGTGAATCTCCAGCCCCGAGCGCTCGGATGGAGGTTTCCGTGCCGCCGGGTCGTTCGCCCTCCGCATTGCAGCATCAATCCTGCCTGCTGGCAGCCGGATTTCGGTTGTGGCGCAGAGGGTGCAACATGTCGGGCCCGCCAGCGACGTTACCGAGCGATGATCCGGGGCCGGGGCCCCCGACCCCGTCGAGTTCGCCGGGTGCCTACAGGCTGCGCTGCGCAGGCCACGGAACCGATTCTCAGCTGGCTCGAAGCCGGGCCAGCCGCTGGGTGGTGGGCCAGCGGACGTTGCTAGCCCAGCCGAGCTTCTCGAGGATCCAGATCGTGCGAGCCGAGATGTCGACCTGCCCTCGGCCGACGCCGTGGCGGGCGCAGGTGGGGTCGGCGTGGTGCAGGTTGTGCCACGACTCACCGAAGCTCAGCACGGCCAACGGCCACACGTTGCGCGACTGGTCGCGGGACAGGAACGGGCGGTCGCCGATCATGTGGCAGATCGAGTTGATCGACCATGTCACGTGGTGCAGCACCGCGACGCGCACCAGGCCGGCCCAGAAGAACGCGGTGAGCGCGCCCCACCAGGACCAGCTGATCAGGCCGCCGAGCACGGCCGGGGCCAGCAGGCTGACCATCGTCCAGAGCGGGAACTGGCGACTGATCCGGGCGATGTCGCGATCCGCGAGCAGGTCAGGGGTGAAGCGGTCGGCGTTGGTACGGGCGGGCTCGAACAGCCATCCGGTGTGTGCGTGCCAGAACCCGCGCGCGAGAGCAACCGGCCCGGTGCCGAAGAGCCACGGCGAGTGCGGGTCGCCCTCCTTATCGGAGAACGCGTGGTGACGACGGTGGTCGGCCACCCAGGTGATGATGTCGCCCTGTAGGGCGATGCTGCCGGCGATGGCCAGCCCGTTGCGCAGCGCGCGGTGGGCGGTGAAGGCGCGGTGAGTGAAATACCGGTGGAACCCGACGGTGACCCCGAGCCCGCTGATCACGTAGAAGACGAGGGCGATGCCGACATCGAGCCAGCTGAGCGCTCCCCAACTCCAGGCCAGGGGCACGGCAGCGATCAGGGCGAGCATCGGGACGATGACGAACACGTTCACCAGGAACTGCTCGCCGATCGGGCGCCGCCCCTCGATGACGGGCTTGGCGCCGCGGACAGGGGCGTCGGATGCGATGGATGCGATGGATGCGGTCACGTCGGTGTGCGTCTCCTTCGGATGTAGGGTGAAAACGCTACAGTGTAGATGCTACGGTGTAGCGCACCGTTCGTCGAGTTGGGAAACTCGGTGATGACTGCGATCACACATGAGGAAAGGCGAGGGGGTCGCAGAGGTGGAGGTCAATGGGGTCGATCCGGAACCGGTCGCCCAGGGACGGGTGCGGCGCCGACCCGCCCTCATCCGTGAACAGGTGCTCGCCGCCGCGTTGCAGCTCATCGATGCCGAAGGGGTCGAAGCCCTATCGATGCGTCGGCTGGGGAAGGCGCTCGACCGCGACCCCATGCGTCTCTATCGGCATGCCGAGAGCAAGGACGCGCTGTTGGACGGGGTCGTCGAGCTGGCGATCGCCGAGCTGCGGGTGCCCTCTGTCCTTGACGGCGACTGGGAAACGGCGTTGCGGCAGACCGCGCACGCCTATCGATCCATTGCGGTGGCGCACCCGCACATCGTGTCGCTGCTGGTGACCCGTCCGCTGGCCACGCCGTTGGCCTTGCGTCCGCTCGCCACGCTGCGCCCGCTGGAGGCCCTGCTCGAGCTGTTCGTCGATGCCGGGTTCGACGAGCGGGGCGCCTTATACGCCTACCGGCTCTACATGGGTTTCCTGCACGGACACGTACTCAACGAGCTTCAGGAGCGCGTCCTGGATCCGGACGAGACCGACGACATCCACCGGCTGGGTCTGCATCGCCTGCCCGCGCAGGAGTTCCCGCGGCTACGATCGTTGGCTGCGGCGCTCGCCACCTACGACGGGGCACGCGAGCTCGACGAGGGTCTCGACATCGTGCTCGTAGGGCTGCGCGGCCGGATCGAGCAGGCTGAGCGGCCTTGGTGATTGACAACATCGTGCCCAACACGACTCGTCTCATGCGCGAAACGTATTACTCGACCAGAGGCTGATCTGGCAGCCCTCGACGCCGTGGCGCTGGCTCGGCTTGACGCACGCAAGACGGAATGGTAAGTGGCTCGATCCGCGTTCGACCCTTCACACATCACGTGCAGGGCATGTGATGGTGCGAGCGGCACTCTCGAACGCTAGGTGCGTGCGAAAGTGCCGCTCGCACCGTTTGCGACGGGCGGGGGCGGGTCGCGCGGTTCTCTGCGCGAGGGCATTGCAGTGCCAGTGCCGGCGCACGCAGGACGCAATGACCACTTGGTTCCGTCCGGGGAGTCCCGCACCTCGACACCGGCCGCGGCGAGCCGACCGCGCAGCGCGTCGGCGAGGGCGAAGTTCCGGTGTGGTGCCGGTCAGACACCGTCGTGACTGGTAGGTCCGGCGACCTGGTAGCCGCCGAACTTCTCCCGCAGTGTCTTCTTCGAGAACTTGCCCACGCTCGTCTTCGGCACCTCTTCGATGAACTCGACAGCATCGGGAATCCACCACTTTGCCACCCGAGACTCGAGGTGCGCGATGACCTCCTCGGCGGTGAGCGTCTCTCCGGGCTTGACCACGACACAGGCCAGCGGGCGCTCCACCCACTTCTCGTGCGGGATCGCGATCACCGCGGCTTCGGCGACCTTGGGGTGCGCCATGATCTCGTTCTCCAGCTCCACCGAGCCGATCCACTCGCCGCCGGACTTGATCAGGTCCTTGGTCCGGTCGACCAGCCGGACAAAGCCGTAGCGGTCCACCGTGGCGACGTCGCCGGTGCGCAGCCAGCCGTCAGTGGTGTACTGCGCGCCGCCGCCCTCGCCGCGGTAGTACTCCGCGGCGATCCACGGGCCCGAGGCCTGGATCTCGCCGGTCGCGACGTCGTCCCAGGGTTGGAGCTCGCCGGACTCGGGGTCGACGAGGCGCAGGTCCACCAGCGGCACGGCCTGGCCCTGGCGGGCGCGGACGGCGGCGCGCTCGTCCTCGGTCATCGCGTCGTGCTGCGACCGGGCGGTGGACACGGTGGCGATCGGGGAGGTCTCGGTCATGCCCCAGGCGTGCAGCATCGACACCCCGATCGCCTCGCGGTAACCCTCCGAGAGCGACCGCGGCACCGCCGACCCACCGCACAGGACGACCCGCAGCGCGGACAGGTCGTGGTCGCGCAGCAACGGCAACATGCCCATCCAGATCGTCGGCACCCCGCCGGTGACGGTGACGCGGTGCCGCTCGAGCAACGCCACGACGGCGGCTGGATTCATGTTCGGCCCTGGGAACACCATGTCGCAGCCGGCCAGCAGGCAGCCATAGGGCAGGCCCCAGGCGTTGGCGTGGAACATCGGTACGACCGGCAGCACGATGTCGCGTTCGGAGAGCGCGGCGCCATCGGCAACCAGCGAGATGAGCGAGTGGAGCACCGTGGAGCGGTGGCTGTAAACCACGCCTTTGGGATTGCCGGTGGTGCCGGAGGTGTAGCACATGGCCGCGGCGGTATTCTCGTCGAAGACCTCGAACCGGCCCTCGAACGGGCTCACCGCACCCATCAGCACCTCGTAGTCGTGCACCCGAGGATCGTCCGGAATCGGTACGTCAGCGCCGTCGTCGATCACGATGTAGTGCCGCACTGTGCCGAGCTTGTCGACCAGCGGCCAGAGCAACGGCAGCAGCGACCGGTCCACGAAGACGACCTCGTCCTCGGCATGGTCCGCGATGTACACCACCTGCTCGGGGAACAGCCGGATGTTGAGCGTGTGCAACACTCGCCCGGTGCACGGCACGGCCAGGTAGAGCTCGAGGTGTCGGCCGGTGTTCCAGCAGAACGTGGCGACCCGGCCGTCCGCGCTGATCCCGAGCGTGTCCAGGACAGTGGCGAGCCGCCGCACCCGCCCCGCCCATTCCGCGACCGTCATGGCGGTCTCGCCACCCGCGGTCGCGGTGATGATCTGTTTGTGGCCGAAGTACTGCTCGGCGCGGTGGAACACGTGCGGCAGGGCGAGGGGGCGGTCCTGCATGAGCCCGAGCATGGGATCTCCCGGCGATGAGTAAGCGCTGCGTCACCCAGAACCGTACCGGCGACGGATAAGGTCCTCTGCCATGGTGCCCCCCGCAGACCAGACCGCCTCGGTCTGCCTCGACGTGGGCTCCACCTGGACCAAGGCCGTTCTCGTGCGCGCCGACGGCACGCTCGCCGGGTTCGCCGAGCACCCGACCACCACCACCGACGTCCTGACCGGGATGGACGCCGCCGTCGGCGCGGTCGTCGCCACCGGCCTGTGCGGCGCCCCGGGAGAGCCGGAGCTCTTCGCGTGTTCCTCAGCGGGTGGTGGGCTGCGCCTGGCGGTGGTGGGCTCGGACCGGCTGGCATCCACCGAGGCCGCGCACCGGGTGGCCATCTCAGCGGGGTGCCGGGTGGTGCACGTGCACGCCGGACCGCTCGAACCGGCCGATGTGCGCCTGCTGCGCGCCACCCGCCCCGGCGTCGTGCTGCTCATCGGCGGTGCCGACGGCGACGATCCTGCGGCGCTGCTGCACAACGCCGGGCGCCTGGCCCGGGCCCGAATCCGGTATCCGATCGTGCTCGCCGGCAACACCGCCGGCCGTGACGACGCACTGGCCATCCTGCTGGCCACCGGTCGCACGGTGGTGACGTGCGACAACGTGCTGCCCTGCCGTGGCGAGATCGTCCCCGGTCCGGCCCGGGCGGCGGTGACCCAGCTGTACCTGCGCCACGTTCTCGGTGGCCGCGGCCCCGCCGTGGCGCCGCGGTTCCGGCGGTTGGTCCGGGTGGTCACCCCGGATGCCGTGGGGCATGCCGCGGGCGAGCTGGCGCGCATCCACGGGGCGCGCGTGCTGGTCGTCGACGTCGGCTGCGCCACCACCGACGTGCACTCGGCCGGTGGCGTCGGTGGTTCGGTGATCCGCACCGTCGAGGGCGACCTCGGGGTGCGTGCCGCCGCGGGCGGAGTACTCGTCGAAGGCCAGGCCGAGAGCGTGGTCGACCCGGTGGAGGCTGACCTGCTCGGACCGACCGTCGCCCGGATGGCCAGCGAGGTCGGCTACGTGCCCCGCGATGCCGGTAGCGCGGCCGAGGACCGGCGGATCGCCGCACTGGCCGCCGTCATCGCGGTGCGCCGGCATCTGCGGGCTCACCCTGACATCGCCTATGACGTCGGTCTCGTCGTGCTCTCCGGTGGAGTGTTCCGCCGGTATGACCCGACCGGCGGACTCGCGGCGGTCATGTCGACCCTGCGCACCGATCCGGTGCTGGTGCCGGCGTTGGGCGGTGTGCCGGTGGTGGTGGACACCGAGTTCACCGTCACCCCGGCCGGGTTGCTGATCGGCGGGGGCCGCCGATCGGTGGCCGAGGCGCTGTTGCGGGAGCACCTGTTGGGGTGATGCTGGCCGACGAGCGACCCTGGCAGCCCGGGCCAGCGTTGTCGCGCGGTACACCGCAACTCGCCATCGGCACCCGAGGGCCGTGCAGCAGCGGTGAAAGGCCGTGTTTCCGCCGGCCGTAGGGTCAGGTCCCGTGCGCGTCGTGCTGGCCTCCGCCTCCCCCGCCCGGCTCGGCCTGTTGCGCGGCGCCGGACTCGACCCGCTGGTGGAGGTCTCGGCCCTGGACGAGGACGCGCTGCTTCTCGCGATGCCCGGCGCGACGCCCGCCGCGAAGGTGACAGCCCTGGCCGGGGCGAAGGCGACGATGGTGGCGCGCCGGGTGGCCGCAGCCGAGCCGGACGCGGTCGTCATCGGCTGCGACTCGATGCTGCATGTCGGCGGCCAACTGGTCGGCAAGCCCACCAGCGTCGACCAGGCACGCGCGCGCTGGTTGGCGATGGGCGGCGGCAGCGGCGAACTCGTCACCGGGCACGCGGTGCTGCGCCTGCTCGACGGCGAGATCGACCGGGTGGCCGAGGGGTACGCGGCCACCACGGTCCGCTTCGCCACGCCGGACCCGGCGGAGCTGGACGCATACCTGGCCACCGGTGAGCCGCTCGCCGTGGCGGGTGCTTTCACCATTGACGGTTACGGCGGTTGGTTCGTCGAGGGCATCGACGGCGACCACTCCACCGTCATCGGGATCAGTCTGCCGCTCACCCGGCAGCTGCTGGCCGGCGTCGGCGTCCGGGTCACGGACCTGTGGCAGTGCTGACGCCGCGGCCCGAAACGCCCGCGGTGTCGATGCCGCGGCCCGAAACGGCCGCGGGCGGACTAATCTTGCGTTCATGGCACTCGAGAAGGACACCGACCCGAAGCTGGCCGATTACGCCCATCCGGAGCGGCTGGTCACCACCGAGTGGCTCGCGGCACACCTGGACACCGACGGCCTCGTCGTCGTCGAGTCCGACGAGGACATTCTGCTCTACGACACCGGGCACATTCCCGGCGCGGTCAAGGTCGACTGGCACACCGAGCTGAACGACCCGGTCACCCGCGACTACGTCGACGGCACCGGATTCGCCCAGATCTGTGGTGAGCGCGCCATCTCCCGCGACACCACCGTGGTCTTCTACGGCGATAAGAACAACTGGTGGGCTACCTACGCGCTGTGGGTATTCAGCCTCTTCGGCCACCCGGATGTGCGGATCCTCGACGGCGGTCGGGCCAAGTGGGCCGCCGAGGGCCGCGAGATGACCACTGACCAGCCCAAGCCCGACGTCGTCGAGTACCCGGTGGTCGAGCGGGACGACACCACGATCCGGGCCTTCCAGGCCGATGTTCTCAGCCACCTCGTCGGGGTGGGTGGGGAGAACGCGCTGGTCGACGTGCGTTCGCCCGGCGAGTACTCCGGTGAGCTGCTGCACATGCCCGACTACCCCCAGGAGGGGGCCGTGCGCGGCGGGCACATTCCCGGCGCGGCGAGCGTGCCGTGGGCCCGGGCCGCAGCCGAGGATGCCACCTTCAAGCCCCGCGCCGACCTGGAGACCATCTACCTGGAGGAGCAGGGCCTCACGACCGACGACGACGTGGTCGCCTACTGCCGCATCGGCGAGCGCTCCAGCCACACCTGGTTCGTGCTCACCCACCTGCTCGGCTTCTCCCGGGTGCGCAACTACGACGGCAGCTGGACCGAGTGGGGCAACTCGGTCCGGGTCCCGATCGCCACCGGTGCGGAACGCGGTTCCGCATGAGCCTGCCTTCGCAGCTGGCGGAGCTGGTGGAGGAGTTCTCCGAGGTCGGGCCGCGCGACCGGCTCCAGCTGCTGTTGGAACTGTCTCGGGAGCTGCCCGACCTCCCGGGGCGCTACGCCGACGCTCGTGACCTGTCGGACACGATGGAGCAGGTGCACGAGTGCCAGTCGCCGCTGTTCCTGGCGGTGGAGGTCGAGCCCGCCGCCGAGAACCCCGAACGAGCCGTCCATCTCTTCTTCTCCGCGCCACTTGAGGCGCCCACCACCCGCGGGTTCGCCTCGATCATGCATGTCGGCCTGGACGGCGAGCCTGCCGCCGACGTGCTCGCCGTGCCGGACGACTTCTACGTCAAGCTCGGGCTGGCCGAGGCGGTCAGCCCGCTGAGGCTGCGCGGCATGGCGGCGATGCTGGGGCGGATCAAGAAACAGGTCCGGACCGCAACGACGCACCCGCCGGCAACTACCTGACGTGAGCAACTACCGCCGTCAAGCTCAAGTCCTGGTGAAGAACATTCCCTGAGGCGTGGCCGCCCCTCACACTGTGCAGCATCGGATCAGGACTGCGCAGGGGGGAACGCGATGACCATCGCGGCGGCGGGCGACACCTGGGGCATCAGTGACCCCACCTTCCTGGTGGTCTATGTGGTGCTGGCCGTGGCGGTCTGTTTGGCCTGCATCCAGGCGCGGCGAGCGATCGCCGATCCGCGGCCCCGTCCGGTCCTCGACCTCACCGCGCACCCGTACGACGTCGCGTACCTCACCGGCGGCCCTGACCTCGCCGTGTACTCCGCGCTCAGCTCCCTGCACCTGGGGGCCGCTATCGCCGTCGAGGGCCGCGGTTCGGTACGGGCGGGACGCAAGGTTGGCACCGACGCTCTGGAGCGGGCGATCCACTTCGCCGCAATGGGAGCGGTCCCCTGTCACCGCATCCAGTCCCAGCACCCGGTCACGACCGCACTCGACACGATCAGCAACCGGCTCGTCGACGCCGGCCTGCTGCTGTCCACCGAGCAGCGCCGCGCCTACCGCGCCATCGGGTGGTGGATGCTCGCCGTCGCGGGGCTCGGCCTCGTGCGCCTGCTGGCCGGCATCGCCGAGGCCAGGCCCGTCGGGTACCTGTCCGTCACGCTGGGCGTCGTGACCGTGATCGGCATCGTGGCGCTCACTCGGGCACCACGGCGTAGCCGTTCGGGCGAGGCCGAGCTCGCCCGGTTGCGCCGCGAGCAACCACAGCTTCGCGCCGGAGCCTGAGCCGCACTGATGCCGACGAGATCGAGGCGCAACGCATGAGCGCGGGCTCCGGATCGAGCGGCAGCAGTGATCGTGGCGGAACAGTGGTGGACTTGCAACCGCCCGCCGGAAAGCCCTGGCAGGGAGTCACCCAGCTCCGGCGGGATGCGATCCTACCGGCGGTAGACGCGATGCTGATCGCCGTCGCCACAGAGGCTGGGCTCCGGCTCGGGCCGATTGAAGCAGGTTCGGAACTGCACCCCGTCAATCGCGATCTCCGGCGGCCGCGAGATCGTGCCATCGAAGGCCTGGGACGTGGTTGTGCTGTCGGTGAGCGGTAGCCAGATCCGTTCGGCAAGCCCGTCGTAGACCGGCCGGTACTCCACGAAGACAGGATTGCCCCGGATCGACTCCACGGTCACCGCCCAGGCTATCTCGTTCGGGTGTGGCCAGCTGATCTCACCGATCATCACCCCTTCGGCGTTGGTCGCCGTCACCGACTGACCCTGTTCAGGAGCGGTCTGGGCAGACGCAGCCGTCGACACGAGGAACACGGCGACGATCAAGGTCGCAGTGATCGCGAACCATCGGAACAGACCTCTCACACAGACCTCCACAAGTCGACCGTCCGGTGATGTCCGGTGACACCGGGCAAACGAGCAGACACCCCCACCCGATGCTGCCGAACGGGACGCAGTTCCATCACAACGTCCGGATCGCCGAACCGCTCCACGGTGTCGATCCGGTGAGCGGACTCGGCGGCGGGTAGCCGGCCACAAGATTCGGTGAACTCGGACGGCCTTCTACACTCACCGGTAACAACGCGCCGGAGCATCCCGGGGATCCGGCCGAGCACCACCAGGAGGCCGGCCGTGCCGCGCATGCGCAAGATTCTCATCGCCAATCGCGCAGAGATCGCGGTCCGGGTCATTCGGGCCTGTCGCGACGGCGGCCTGACCAGTGTCGCCGTGTACGCCGACCCCGACCGGGACGCTCCGTTCGTCCGACTGGCCGACGAGGCGTTCGCTCTGGGCGGGAGCACGGCGGCGGAGTCGTACCTCGTGTTTGACAAGCTGCTCGCGGCCGCGGCCAAGGCCGACGCCGACGCCATCCATCCCGGCTACGGCTTCCTCAGCGAGAATGCCGACTTCGCCCAGGCCGTGATCGACGCCGGTCTGACCTGGATCGGCCCCACCCCGCAGGCGATCCGCAACCTCGGCGACAAGGTCACGGCTCGCCACATCGCCACCCGCGCGGGCGCCCCGCTCGTCCCTGGAACCCACAACCCGGTGACCGGCCCCGACGAGGTCGAGGCGTTCGCCGAGGAGCACGGCCTGCCGGTGGCGATCAAGGCGGCGTTCGGTGGTGGCGGGCGTGGCATGAAGGTCGTCTGGGAGCTCAAGGAGATCGCGCAGGCCTACGACTCCGCGGTCCGCGAAGCCACCGCGGCGTTCGGCCGCGGCGAGTGCTTCGTCGAGCGTTACCTGGACAAGCCACGCCACGTCGAGGCGCAGGTGCTCGCCGACATCCACGGCAACGTCATCGTGGTCGGCACCCGCGACTGCTCGTTGCAGCGCCGGTTCCAGAAGCTCGTGGAGGAGGCTCCCGCGCCGTTCCTCACCGGCGAGCAGCGCAAGACCATCCACAACGCGGCGAAGGCCATCTGCAAGGAAGCCGGCTATCACGGTGCCGGCACCGTGGAGTTCCTCGTCGGGCAGGACGGGCTGATCTCGTTCCTGGAGGTCAACACCCGGCTGCAGGTCGAACACCCGGTATCGGAGGAGACCTCCGGGCTCGACCTGGTGCGCGAGCAGTTCCGCATCGCCGAGGGCGCGGAGCTGAACCTGCTGGAGGACCCGGAGCCGCGCGGGCACTCGATCGAGTTCCGGATCAACGGCGAGGACGCCGGGCGCAACTTCCTGCCCGCGCCGGGCACCGTCACGTCGATCTGGTTCCCGACCGGTCCGGGCGTGCGGATCGACGCAGGCGTCGAGTCCGGTTCGGTGATCGGCGGTCAGTTCGACTCGCTGCTGGCCAAGCTGATCATCACCGGGTCCGATCGCGCGCAGGCGCTGGAACGCTCCCGGCGCGCGCTAGCCGAGTTCCGGGTGGACGGCATGGCGACCGTCCTCCCTTTCCACCGACTCGTGGTCGACGATCCGGCGTTCGCCGCGACGACCGGGGAAGGTTTCACCGTCCACACCCGGTGGATCGAGACGGAGTGGGACAACACCGTCGTCCCGTTCGAGAATGACGCTGCCGGCGAGGAGGCCAAGGACGCCGCGCGGCAGACCGTCGTCGTCGAGGTCGATGGGCGCCGGCTCGAGGTGTCGCTTCCCGGCCAGCTCGCATTCGGGGATGACGGCGGGGCGACCAAGGCTCCACCGCGCAGGCGCGGCGCCGGCAAGGGTGGTGCGAAAGTCTCCGGTGATGCGGTCACCGCCCCGATGCAGGGCACGATCATCAAGGTCGCGGTGTCCGACGGCGAACTCGTCTCGACGGGCGACCTGGTCGTCGTGCTGGAGGCGATGAAGATGGAGAACCCGGTCACCGCCCACAAGGACGGCACGATCACCGGGCTGTCCGTCGAGAGCGGCAGCTCCGTCTCCCAGGGCACCGTCATCTGCGAGATCAAAGACTGACCTCCCTGGAGCCCGTCGAGATCAACGCCAATCCCTGGTATCCGCGATCCGACGACCGTCTCGCGGTGCTCGGTTCCTGCCTCGATCCAGAGATCAGACGGTGGCCACCTGCGTGGAGTGGATCTTCCTGCACGCGTGAGGTGTACCGGTGGTCGACGGCCGGCAGTCGATACGCGGATCGCCTCCCGGTTGGCGACCGACAGTTGACCTCGGAACCGCCACGGCCTAGCGTCGAGCTGCCAGGTTCTTCCACAGCGACACCGCACCGTGCTGAACAAGTGCATAGCGGACAGCAGTGATGTACCCGTGTGTCCACCCACGGGGCCCGGTCACTCCGCCACGCGGAAGACCGCGCCGCGGATCCGTTCGCCACGCAGGCTTTGGCCGCGCCGCGAACACGCCCATGTCCCTTCCGGCGACCCAGGATCCGTCATGCCCCCCTACTTGTACGTAATCAGTCACATCCACACCGACGGGCCGATCCCCGGCCCTCATTCCCTGCTCACCCTCGCCTCCGCCGCCTACTCCGGTGACGGAAGCCTGATCAGCACGTTCACCACCAACGTGCGCGAACTGCCCGGTGCCACCCTGCACCCGATCGCCCTCCAGGACTGGCGGAACCGGGCCGACGACTGGCTCACCACCCGCCGGGCCAGCCGACCACCCGCCCTCGCCACGACCGCGTTCGCTCGCTGGATCAATCATCTGCCGGGCCGAGCGACGTTCGTCGCCGACACCGCTGAACCCGACTATCTGTTCCTCTACTGGTACCTCCAACGCTTTACCGGGGACTGGCCGTTCGCCCGGACGAGCACCGAGGCCGACCTGATCGACCGACTCCCGCGCACGCCCCCCTGCCCGTTGGCCAGCTGCCGAGTGTCACTGCGCCGGACGAGCTGACCGAGCGTCGTGGGCCGATCCACGAGGGTCGGTGCGGCTGCAGCCGCACCGACCCTCGTCGGCGTTGCACGGTCCGGTATCGATCGTCACTACCCGCCGACGCGAGCCGTCGGAGCGCGCATCAAGCGCGGCAAGACCAAAGCGAGCAGCACGCCGAAGATCGCCAGCAACGCCACCTCGCCGAGCGCCCAGGCGGCGTAGAGCCCGAACGCCGCGAGTTCGGTGCCCAGGCCGGCCACCGACGTGACCGTTGCTCGCGACCGGCCGTCGATGCGGTCCTGCAGACGCGCGTCCACGACCACCAGCACTGCCCGGTATGTGCCGTAAAACACGGCGACCGCGGCGATCCCGCCCGGATGCCCGACAAGACCGGCAGCCCCGAACAGCATCATCGCGGCGCCGAGGAGGATTGTCAGTGCTCCCGACCCCAACCGGTTCGCGGTGCCGGCCATGGCCGCCCCGATCACGCCGGCCAGCACGATGGGCAGGTCCGCCAGCGGGATGATCACCGTTGGCACCCCCCAGTCGGCGAGGATCAGCGGGAAGTACTCCTCGACGGCGTCGAAGCCACCGATCAGGGCGGCCGCGACGAGGACGGCCGGCACCCCTGGGCGGGACGAAGCCTCGACGAGCCCTGCGCGGAGCGTCGCGAGGTAGCCGAGGTCGGGGCCGAGGTCGGCGGGATCGGGGTCGTCAGGGCCGGCGTTGCGCGGGGGCTCCGGCAGCCGGGCCGCGGCGCCCGCGGCGGCGAGGCAAGCGCCGACGCTCACCCATCCGACCAGCGGGAACCCGCCGGCCGGGTACAGAACGGTGGCGGCGAGGGCGGCCGGGAACTGCCCGATCAGCTCGGCCGCGGAAACCCAGCCGTTGACGCGGGCGTACTGCTCCTGCGCGCCGACCGCGGATAGTCCGTCGTAGAGCAACGCCTCCTGTGCGCCGGACACGAGCGCGCCACCAAGGCCCCAGAGCACGAAGCCGACCGCGAATCCGAGGAAGCCCGGCAGCAGGATCCAGCCTAGGTAACCGATCGCCTGCAGCAGCCCTGCCGCGACGAGACAGCCGCGCCGGGAGAACCGATCCGCAAGCGCCCCGGACGGCACCTCGGCGAGCACCCCGACGGCCGACCAGATCGCGAACAGGGCGGAAATCTGCGCGACGGACAATCCGGTGTCGGCGAACAGCAGCGCATAGAGCGGGTAGATCGGGATGGAGTCGGCCAGCACCGCCCACCCGACCAGGCAGCGGGCAAGCGGACGGGCCTCAGGCGGGACCGAGCGTCAACCGGGCATACGTCAGAACGTAGCGGACCACGTCAATGATGCCCACTCCCGTGCCTCCGGCAGGAGGGAACTGGGCGGAGTTGAAGGCCGCGCACGCCACCCATCGCTCGCCCCCGTCCGGACCAGCTGACGGACCGGGCTGGTCCCGACGGCCGATGTCGCTGCCGCCGAACTGGGGACAGAGTTCAGTCCAGGTCGCTGTGGCGCATCAGCTGCCGGCCGGCCTCGGTGATCGAGCCGGACAGCGACGGGTAGACCGAGAACGTGTAGGCCAGATCATCGACAGTGAGACCGTTGCGGACGGCCAGCGCAATGGGCAGGATCAGCTCGCTGGCCACCGGCGCCACCACCACGCCGCCGATGACCACGCCGGTCGCCGGACGGCAGAACAGCTTGACGAAGCCCCGCCGCAGACCCTGCATCTTCGCCCGCGGATTGGTGGCCAGCGCCAACATGATCATGCGGGCCGGTACCTCCCCAGAATCGATCGCCCGCTGGCTGATGCCGACGGTCGCGATCTCCGGGCGGGTGAAGACCGCGGCCGCCACCGTCTTGAGCTTGATCGGCGCCACACCTTCGCCCAGTGCGTGCCACATCGCGATCCGGCCTTGCATGGCCGCGACGGAGGCGAGCATCAGCACGCCGGTGCAGTCACCAGCGGCGTACACGCCGGGGACGCCCGTGCGGGAGACGCGGTCGACCGGGATGAAACCACCGCGATCGGTCTTGATCCCGATCTTCACCAGCCCCAGGTCGACCGTGTTGGGCACCGAGCCGACGGTCATCAACGCGTGCGAACCGCACACCGTGCGACCGTCTGCGAGGGTGACCAGCACCCCGCCGACCCCCGAGTCGTCGCGACGCACCGAGTCGGCGCGGGCCTGGCCAAGAATGCGGACCCCGCGCTCGGCGAACACATCCTGCAGCACTGCGGAGGCGTGGGGATCCTCACCGGGGAGCACCCGGTCGCGGCTGGAGATGAGCGTCACCCTGGCCCCGAGCTCGACATAGGCCGACACGAACTCCGCGCCCGTGACCCCAGAGCCGATCACGACGAGGTGCTCGGGCAGCTCGTCGAGGTCGTAGAGCTGGCGCCAGGTGAGGATGCGCTCACCGTCGGGCCTGGCGTCGTCGAGGATACGCGGGGTGGCGCCGGTGGCGATGAGCACGACGTCAGCTGGCAGGTCCTCGTGGCCACCATCGGCCGCCCGGACCGTGACGAGATGCGGCCCCCGGCCGTGCGACTCGTCGGTGAAGGCCGCGGTGCCCCGGATGATCCGGACGCCCTCCCGCTCCAGGCGCTTCGCCACGTCGGTGGACTGAGCGTGTGCGAGCGTCCTGACTCGCCCGTGAACGGTCTGAAGGTCGACCAACACCGCCTCCCGGTCGACCATCAGTCCCAGGTCAGGAGCACGGTGCAGGTCGACGCGAATGGCGGCCGAGGAGATGAACGTCTTGGACGGGACGCAGTCGTCGAGTACGCACGCACCCCCCATGCCATTGCGCTCGACGACCACCACGTCGCTACCGTGCTGGGCAGCGACCAGTGCCGCTTCGTAGCCCGCCGGGCCCCCACCCATGATCACGATCCGGGTCACGTCGCTCCTCGTCGGCACTCGTCGGTGACGGGGTGGGTGAGACATCGACACGGGGCTGAGTTCCATGGCGATCTCGCCAGCTCGATCACCTCACCACGCTACGCGGGGCGATACGCCAGGTCCCCCGGCAAGGCATTCGGGCTCCGCACTAGTCTGTGTAGGTGCCGCTGTACGCCGCTTACGGGTCGAACATGGATCCGGCTCAGATGAAAGAGCGCGCCCCGCACTCGCCGATGGCGGGCACCGGGTGGCTGGTAGGTTGGCGGTTGACCTTCGGCGGCGAGGACTTCGCCTGGCAGGGTGCGCTCGCCACGGTCGTCGAGCATCCCCACTCGCAGGTGTTCGTCGTGCTCTATGACGTGCCGGCCCACGATGCCGCGCAGCTCGACCGCTGGGAAGGCGGCGAGCTCGGCCTGCACAAGAAGCTGCGGCTCCGGGTACACACCCTGGAGAGCGACGTTCTGGCGTGGATCTATGTCGCGGACGCCTACGAAGGCGGCGAGCCGTCAGCGCGGTACCTGGGAGTGTTGGCCGACGCAGCCGAGCAGGCCGGCGCCCCCGACGACTACGTGGCCGCCCTCCGCAGCCGCCCCAGCCGCAAATCCCTCTGACCGCGAGTTGCGCAATCCAGCACGGCGAGTTGCGCAGTCCGACACGGCGAGTTGCGCAGTCCGACACGGTGAGTTGCGCAGTCCAGCACGAGCCCGTGACGGCGGTTGGTCACCACACGTAGCCACGCGCGGCGAAAGCTTTCTTCAGCTCCTGCTCCACACGACTCAGATCGACGAGATCAGCGGCCCGAATATGGAGGACGATCCAGCCCCTTCGCCGGAGATCGGTATCGCGCGCATCGTCCTCCTCCTCCCGCCCGTCATGTGCCGCGTAGCCGTCGTACTCGACAGCGATCCTCACGGACGGCCAGGCAAGGTCGAGCCGGTAGGTTTCCTGACCCGCCGGCGATCGGATACTCCAGTTCGCTTCCGGCAAGGGAAAGCCCCGGTTGATCAGCATCAGCCGGAGCCAACTCTCTGGTACGGACTCGGCGCGAGGCGTCGCAAGATCGAACAAATGCGCCCCGCTCACGGTCCCTCGCGGATCCTGCCTACCACGGATTCGCCGCACGATCCGTGCCCGCAACTCCTCATACTGCTCGCCCGCGAGCCGCAGGGCCTCGTCCGCGAGTGCGATCGCATCCCGAGGTTCGCCCGTGCAGATCTCGTTGGCGATTACGCGTTCCAGTGAGAGGACACGCAGGCCCTCGAGTTCGACGGTATCGTCGGCGAGAAAGCTGGCGTGGTGAACGACGAGACCCGCACGGCTGCGAACACCATGCCCATAGGGCAGCACCAGGTGGGTCTGCGCCGTATCCACCGACGTGCACCCGTGCAGGAACGCGGCTGTCGAGCCGGTGAGGACCGCGCACGGGCCAGCGGATAGTTGAGCCGCAGCGGCCCGCGTCTTGGGGTCAAGCAACCGCGCGGCCTCGGCAACGACGCCAGTCCAGAGTGGCCGGACCTCACCGATCTTGATCGCATGAGCGAGACGACGACGTCCGCATTGCTCGATGATGTCGCGCCTGAGGTATGCACCATGCAAGCCAGTCAGAGGAAATCTCATACCTACGACAATCAGGCATCCACCCAACCCCGAGCGAACGAGATGTCCAGCTGTGGACAACTGCGGCCACTTGTGAACAACTACTTGGCCGTGCCCGTTTGACGAACTCGCGGGACTATGCCAGGGCAGTCAGGGCGGCTTGGGTAAGGACGCGGACGCCGAAGGGGAGGGCGCGCTCGTCCAAGTCGAAAGTGGGCTGATGGATGTCGCGCATGGGCCCGTGGCCGGACCAGACACCGAGGCGGGCCATCGCGCCCGGGACGTGTTCGAGGTACCAGGAGAAGTCCTCACCACCGCTTGACTGCTCGGTGCTGCATGCGGCGTCAGACCCGAGGATGATCACCGCGGAATCGACCAGGATACCGGCGCTGATCTCCTCGTTCACCACCGGCGGCACTCCGCGGGTGTGCTCGAGGACATAACCGACGCCGGTGGGCGCGAGCAGCGCCGCAACGAGCGTGCAAATCTTGCCTCCCAGCTCCCCCCAGGTGGCGTGGTCGGCTGTGCGCAGGGTGCCGCGCAGGACTCCGTGCTGGGGGATCGCGTTCGCCGCCTCACCGGCCTGCACCGCACCCCAGACCAGGACGGTGCCCGAGCGCGGATCGACCTGGCGGGTGAGCAGCAACGGGAGCTGGGTGATGAGCAGCCCGAGCGCCTGCACGAGGTCGGCGGTGAGGTGCGGGCGCGAGGTGTGCCCGCCCGGCGACGTCAGCCGGATCGTCAGCACGTCACAGGCCGAGGTGATCGGTCCGACCTTGGTACCGAGCTTGCCGACCTCCAGACGCGGATCGCAGTGCAACGAAAAGATGCGCTCCACCCCGTCCATGACACCATCGCCAACAGCGTCAATCGCCCCGCCCGGCTGCACCTCCTCGGCCGGCTGGAAGATCAGCCGCACCCGTCCGGGGAGCGACGGCGCGGAGGCCAGCGCCAGCCCAGCCCCGAGCAGCATGGCGGTGTGGGCGTCGTGCCCGCAGGCATGCATCACGCCCTCGACCGTCGAAGCGAAGGGCAGACCGGTGTCCTCTTTCAGGGGCAACGCGTCCAGGTCGGCGCGCAGTGCGACACAGCGGTCGCCGAAGCCCACATCGCAGACCAGGCCGGTACCGCAGGGAAGGGTGCGCGGCTCAAGACCTGCGGCCATCAGCTGCCGCGACACGAGCACCGTGGAACGATGTTCGGTGCGGGCCAGTTCCGGGACCGCATGCAGCGAGCGACGCCAGGACACGACGTTGCCGCTGTGCGCCGCTAGCCAGGAATCCAGCCAGGCCGGCCCGGTGCCGGCCCCGAGATCGACCGCTGTGGGGACGGTGGGCACGACGTCACTGTTCCCCTCCACGCCACTGTGCCCCTCTAGCAGGGTCATCAGCCACCACCGTCTTTCCCGAGCCCTCGGGTCATCGTATGACCCGCTGCTTTACGAGCATTGTCACATAATCCTGATTTGGAAGGCGGTGCACCATTCGACAGCGGCCTGCCGACCGGATCCTCGCCAAGGGGTTCCCAGCTTGCTGCGGACGGACGAAAGGCCGGTGGTACGCGAACGTCGCCGGGGTGCGCCGAACGGGTTGTGGCACCGCTCGGCGCCGGGGCGCCATCATCACATCGGACACAGCCTGTCAGTACCCGATCCACTGGGTACGACCCCCGAGGGGACGATCTTGGTTTCGGCGTGCGCCGAACGTCGGGGGCGATCGCGCTGCGTACCCATGAACGGTCAGAATGAGCTTGTGCCGACGCCCGAGGATGGCCAGCAGCGCCGGATCGGCGACCGGTACCAGCTCGAAGCCGGCGCCATGAGCACCGTCTGGTCGGCTTTCGACGAGGTGTTGTGCCGCCACGTCGCCGTCAAGGAGCTCACGGGGGCGCCCGGCGTCGCCAAGCGTGAGACCAGGGGCATGCATGAGCCCATATTGCGCGAGGCCCAGGCACTGGGCGGGCTCTCCCATCCCCACGTCATCATCGTGTTCGACGTGGTCGATGTCGATGGCGCGCCCATGCTGGTCCTGGAGATGGTGCCGTCCCGAAACCTCGCGATGATGATCGTCGAGCAGGGGATGCTGACCGACTTCGGCATTGCCCGCAACACCGCGGACGCCCCGATGACCGTGGCCGGACTCGTACTCGGGTCACCTGCCTACATCGTCCCCGAGGTGGTGGCGCTGGGTCTCACTGCCCAGGTACCCCGGCGCTGGCCACCGCGTTCGTCCCGATGCCCGCGTAGTGGTGTCCCGACCCGCGGAACGCGACAGGACACGAGTGTGCGCAGGACATCTAAGCTGCCGCGCATGAGTGCGCCCGCTGCAGAGGTCCCCCCGCTCGAGTCCGAGGCCGCCACCGCGCTGGCCGCAGCCACCGGGGTGCGGACTCACGATGTCGCGGTTGTCCTCGGGTCCGGTTGGCGACCGAGCGCCGACCTCATCGGCGAACCGGCCCACGAGATCGCGATGGCTGACCTGCCCGGCTTCGTGCCACCGGCCGTCATCGGGCAGGGCGGGACGATCCGTTCGGTACCCGTCGGCGATCAGCAGGTGCTGGTGCTCCTCGGCCGCACGCACCTCTACGAGGGGCACGGGGTGGACGCGGTCGTGCATGGCGTTCGCACCGCCGCCGCAGCCGGTTGCCGCATCGTGGTGCTCACCAATGCCGCGGGCGGGATCCGGGAGGGCATGGCGGTCGGACAGCCTGTGCTTGTCCGCGACCACCTCAACCTGACGGCGACGTCGTCGCTGGTCGGGCCGCGCTTCATCGACCTGACCGATCTCTACTCCCCGCGACTGCGCGCCCTGGCCCGGGAGATCGACCCGGAGCTCACCGAGGGCGTGTACGCCGGGTTGCCCGGCCCCCATTTCGAGACGCCAGCCGAGATCCGGATGCTCCGCGGGTTCGGCGCGGACCTGGTCGGGATGTCCACCGTGCTCGAGGCGATCGCCGCGCGCGCCGAGGGCATGGAGGTGTTCGGGCTGTCGTTGGTGACCAACCTGGCCGCCGGCATGACGGGGGAGTTGTTGGACCACCACGAGGTGCTCGCCGCCGGGCTCGCGGCGGCCGGTCGGATGGGCGGGTTGTTGCGCGAACTGGTCATGCGCAGCGCTGGCGGAGCACACATCGACACAGCGCGCGGAGCGCACGTCGACACAGCGCACAGCGCCGGCGGAGCGCGCGTCGACCCGGTGCGGGCGTGAAGCTCACCCCGGACCTGCGGGAGGCGGCGCTGCGCTGGATCGCCGACGACCCCGACCCCGGCACCCGCGCGGAGCTCCAGCGCGTGGTGGTTGCGGCAATGTTCGGCGAACCCGCCGCCGTCGCCGACCTCGCCAACCGGATGGCCGGGCTGCGTTTCGGCACTGCCGGGTTGCGCGGGCCGGTGCGGGCGGGGCCGGCCGGGATGAACGTCGCGGTGGTGCGCCGGACGACAGCGGGGCTCGCAACGTGGCTGCATGCTCAGGGTCGCGGCGGCGGAACCGTGGTGCTCGGCCACGACGCCCGGCACGGCTCGGCAGTGTTCTGCGAAGTTGCGGCACAGGTGCTCGCGGCAGCCGGGTTCGCCGCCACGGTGCTGCCGGAGCCGCTGCCCACACCGGTGCTCGCGTTCGCCGTCCGCCGGCTCGGTGCAGTGGCCGGAGTGCAGATCACCGGCTCGCACAACCCGGGCGTGGACAACGGTTACAAGGTCTACCTTCACGACGGCGCCCAGCTCGCGCCGCCGTCGGATGCCGAGATCGAGGCGGCGATCACCGCGACGCCGGCCGCGGTGGCGATACCGGTGAGCAGCATGGTCCCGGTGGTCGGCGACGACCTGCTGGAGGCATACCTGGATCGCGTCGGCGCTCTGCCGCGGGGCACCGTCCGGCCGTTGCGGGTGGCCCTCACCCCGCTGCACGGTGTCGGCGGTGCCCCGGCGGTGCACGCGCTGCGCCGGGCCGGGTTCACGGACGTGTTCGTCGTCGGTGCGCAGGCCGCGCCCGACCCGGATTTCCCGACCGTTGCCTTCCCCAACCCGGAGGAGCCCGGCACTACCGACGCACTGCTCGCCCTGGCCGCCGAGGTGGGCGCGGACCTGGCCGTCGCGCTCGATCCGGACGCCGACCGGTGCGCGCTGGGGGTCGCGATGCCGGACCGGACGTGGCGGATGCTCTCCGGTGACGAGACCGGGGTCCTGCTCGGGGACCATCTGCTGCGATCGGGCGGGCACCACGATCCGCTGGTGGCGACCACCGTGGTCTCGTCGTCGATGCTCGCCGCGGTCGCGGCGCACCACGGGGCGCGGTACGCCGAGACCCTGACCGGCTTCAAGTGGATCGTTCGCGGCGGGCCTGGGCTGGTGTACGGGTACGAGGAGGCCCTGGGCTACTGTGTCGACCCGGACGCGGTGCGCGACAAGGACGGCATCGCTGCCGCGGTGTTGGCGTGCGACCTCGCCGCCGGGCTGCTGGCCTCCGGAAACACGCTGCTCGACCGGCTCGATGAGCTCGCCACCACCCACGGTGTACACCACACGGAAGGGTTCTCGCTGCATCTGAGCACTGCCGCTCGAGCCGCCGCCGTCGATCGGCTGCGCACCGCGCCACCGTCGGGCTGGACCGTCGAGCGGCCGGCGCCGGATGTGCTGGTGCTGCGCCGGGCCGGCGAGCGCGTCGTGGTCCGACCCTCGGGTACCGAGCCGAAGCTCAAGGCGTACCTGGAGGTCGTCGAGGCGGTCAACGGCAACCTGGCCGACGCGCGGGCGGTGGCGCAGCAGCGTCTGGACGGCCTGCGGGCCGACCTGCGGGAGATACTGGCGTGTCTCGGTTGCTGATCGTCCATCACACGCCGTCCCCGGCGACTGCGGAACTGCTCGACGCCGTGGCGCAGGGGGCGCGCGATCCGGAGATCACCGGCGTCGAGGTGGTCCGCCGCGCCGCGCTGGCGGCCACCGCTTCGGACCTACTCGCCGCCAGTGTCACACCAAAGACGTTCGATCACGGCTTGACGCCGCCGCCGCGGCAGTCGGCCCCGGCCACGCGTGAGGTGGGACGAACGGCACTTTCGCACGCTAGGTGCGTGCGAAAGTGCCGTTCGTCCCATCGGACAGGGGCGGGGCCGGCCCCTCGGCGCTACACTGCGCCGAACTGGCGGTCCCCTGCATCACCCAGGCCGGGCACGATGAACGCAGAGTTGTTGAGCCGCTCGTCGATGCTCGCTGTGACCACCCGCACGGGCAGCCCGCTTGTGCGCAGATGGTCGACCCCCTCGGGGGCCGCCAGCACGCAGATCGCAGTGACGTCGGTGGCGCCACGCTCGACGAGCAGCCCGATGGTGTAGACCATCGATCCGCCGGTGGCGAGCATCGGGTCCAGCACGAACACCGGACGGCCGGCAAGCGATTCCGGCAACGACTCCATGTACGGCACCGGCAGGTGGGTCCGCTCGTCACGGGCCAGGCCGACGAACCCCGTTTGAGCCTCGGGCATCAGCGCCTGGGCGGCGTCGACCATGCCCAACCCGGCTCGCAACACCGGCACCAGCAGCGGCGGGTTCGCGAGCCGGTATCCCAGCGTTCGGGCCACCGGCGTGTGCAGCGGGGCGGTGACCACCGGGGCGTGGCGGGTGGCCTCGTAGATCAGCATGATCGTCAGGTCGCGCAGCGCGGCCCGGAATGCCGCGTTGTCGGTACGCGCGTCGCGCAGGGTGGAGAGGCGCGCCTTGGCCAGCGGGTGGTCCACGACCGTGTCGGCGCTGACGCCACGAACCGGGATGTCCATGGCCGGACACGCTAGCGTGAGCGCCGTGTTCGACACGATCGACACCGCAGGTGGCCACAACGCGAGTGACGGCCGCTCGACAACGTCGCGGAGTGGGCGCAGGTCGTGCCTGGTACGTGCCCAGCCCCTAATCCGGCACAACAATGACTGATCCGGCGCACCGATGACTTTCGCGCGCCGCACCGGTCATCTCGGTAAGCGCCACCTGCCGGCGCGAGTCGACCAGGAGGAACCATGACGACCCAGACCGCGACCGCCCTCCCCCGGTGGTGTCCCGCACCGAGTGGCTGGCCGCGCTCATGATCGGCTCAGCCGCGTCCCGGATGCCGCGGACGAGCGTGAGCGGGGACCGCATGAACAGCCAGGCAGTGAACGGCGCCGTGCACACAGGAGACTACCTGCACCGCCACGGCGAGAGCGGGTACCGGGCGTTCAACCTCGACGTGCCCCGCGTCGAGGGCGGGCTCGTCGTGAAGGTCACGGCACTCCCGCCCGATCTGTTCGGTGCGGTCGACCTACCACCGGCGCTGTAGGTGGACGACGACCTGCTCGCCTTCCCCGGGGCACAACCCGGTTCCCGGTTCGCGACCCGGACCGTAACCATCGCCCCGGGGAGCTCGCGGGCATATGACGACGCCGAGTGGCGTGACACGGTCGTCGTCGTCGAGAGCGGAGAAGTCGAGCTGGCGGGCCTGGCCGGTGGTCGCCGGCGGTTCGGTCGCGGTGCGGTGCTGTGGCTGACCGGGCTGGGGCTGCGCACGCTGCACAACCGCGGCGAGGTGACCGTGGTCCTGGCGGCGGTCTCACGCCACCATCGCGGCGACCGAGCGCAGGGCTGACGTCGACGCGCAGGCGCTGTACCGGCAGATCTCTCTCGGCTGCGCAGAAACGGCATGGCGAGGCCTCAGAAAACGGCACAGGAGGCCCGTCGATTACGGCATTCATGGCAGCATGGCCGTCATGGACACCCTGACGACGATCGCACCTCGTCGCCTCGAGGCGCTCGTGCCGCAACTCATGGCGGATGAACCCGTGATCGTGCTCGCCGGTGCGCGCACCGTCGGCAAGAGCACCCTGCTGCGCCGGCTGGCGGAACCCTCCGGTGCCATCGTGCTGGATCTCGACGATCTCACCACCCGTGGTCTGGTGCGCGACGACCTGGCCTTCTATGCCAGCGGCCCGTCCCCCGTCCTGGTGGACGAGTTCCAGCATGTCCCGGAGTTGCTGGACGCGATCAAGGCCGAGCTGAACGTCGATCCGCGGCCCGGGCGCTTCCTGCTCACCGGATCGACTCGGTACTCTGCCCTGCCGCGCGCCGCCCAGTCGCTCACCGGTCGGGTGCACGTCGTGACGGTCTGGCCACTCTCGCAAGGCGAAATCGCCGGCCGGCCGGAGTCGTTCGTCGAGCGGCTGCTCGACGAACCGGCGTCCGCCGTCTCCCGACGCACCTCCACCGCCACCCGCGCGGACTACGCCGAACGGGTGCTGACCGGTGGCCTACCCGCCGCGCTGAAACGGGCGCCTGGACGATCGAGATCCCGCTGGTACGAGGGCTACGTCAACCTCGTGGTCGAACGCGACGTGCTGGACATCCGCGATATTCGGCAGGGCGCGGTCCTCCCGTCGTTCCTGCGCCGACTCGCCGCGCAGACCGCGCAGGTACTCAACGTGGCCAGTGCCAGCGAGGCATCAGGCATCGCGCCCTCGGTCGGCGAGGACTACACCCGGCTGCTCGAGGCCGTGTTCCTGCTCCACCGCCTACCGTCGTGGGGGACCACGATGTCGGCGCGGGTCAACCGGCTACCGAAGGTTCACCTCGTCGACACCGGCCTCGGCGGCTGGTTGCTGGGCATCACCTCGCGAGGTGTCACCCGGCGAGTCCCGGCGGTGCTCTCCGAGTTCGGTCACCTGCTGGAATCGTTCGTGGTGAACGAGGTCCTCAAGCAGATCTCCTGGCTGGACCGGGGCCTGCGCACGGGTCACTACCGGACCTCCGATGGTGACGAGGTGGACGTCGTGATCGAGAATGACGACGGCGAGCTGGTCGCCGTGGAGGTCAAAGCAGGCGGGACGTATCGACGGGAGGACATGAGTGGCCTCGCCCACCTGCGCGACCGGCTCGGCGACCGGTTCCTTGGCGGCATCCTTCTGTACACCGGCGAGCGAGCCGCGCACGTCGATGACCGCCTCTATGTCGTGCCCGTCGACAACTTGTGGGAACCGACTTCCAGTTCGCGGTGAGGCATCGCCCGGAGCCGATGGAGTGTCATTCCCGACGCTGCGCACTGCTCTCCTGGCCGCCTTCGAGCTGATGGCGCCACACCACCACTTCGCTGTAACGGACGACGCGGTCGCCCAGGCGGTAGCCCGACTTCCGGACCTCGGCCACCAGGCCATCCTGAGTCGGGTCAGCGGTCGGCACTGAGCCGACTGCCTTGGCCTCGCTGCGGTCGAACTTGTCATCGACAACGGGCGCACAACCTTCGACCCCCTGCCGTTCGAGGGTCAGCCGTACGTCGTCGGCCACCTCCAGCAGCACCGAACTCACTTTCTCCGCCGTGTCCGGTGCGATGTCACTGCGCTGCTGCCATTGTCGGCTGTTACGTACACAGGTGTCCGACAGCTGGATGAGATCGCGGAGAACGGGGTCACGCAAGCGCCGCTGCTCGGCCTCGCGTAGCTCCTGCTTCTCCGCGTGCAGCTTGTCCAACAGGGCTCGCTGGTGCTCCTGAACATGATGGCTCGCCTCCAGTGCCTCCCGCAGCGTCTGTACGGCGTCTGCCAGGGCCTGCAGCACCGGCGATTCAGCAGGGAGATCAACGTCGGTTTCGGACTCAACGGGAGGGGGGTCGACATGGTCCGGGGTCGATGGCTGCGTCGATGGCTGCGTGGCAGAGGTACGCGAACTCTCGGGGCTGTCGCTCACAGGTCGTCCATTCCTGGTCGTAGTCGATTGATCTTTCCGGGCAGCCGGTTCTAGCCACGCCTACCCGCCTTGTCCCGGACGCGCGCTGGAGTGGATTGCGGCACTACCCACGACAGACTCCCTTCATCTCGAGGATGCGCGCGACGGAGGCGTCGGTGTCGGCGACCGGAAGCCGGTTCGCCTCGGTCTCGGTCATCAGGCGCGCCAGCACGTCATCGAGCTTCTCGGCCGAGGTCCACAGCGCGATGTCCGCCCCGGATTCGAGCGCGGTCGTGACAGCGTCGACGATCCCGTAGCGGTCAGACACCGCGCGCATCCCGCCGAGGTCATCGGTGATGGTGACGCCGGTGAAGCCGATCTCATCGCGCAGGAGCCGATAGGCCGGTGGGCTCAGCGTGGCCGGCACCCCGTTGGTCAGGCCGGGAACATTGAGATGGCCGACCATCACGACCGAGGGCCCCTCGGTGAGCAGCTGCTCGTAGGGCGGCAGGTCCATGACCCGCAGGGACGCCAACGGCGGCGTGGTGACGAGCTTGCGGTGGGAGTCGCCGTTGGCCCGGCCGTGCCCGGGGAAGTGCTTGAACACCGGGGTGATGCCGGCGTCGCGAAGGCCTGCGGCAAAGGCGCCGGCGTGCGCGACGACGACCGCCGGGTCGGCGCTGAACGCACGATCACCGATCACCGCATTGCCTGGATGGGCACCGAGGTCGAGGACCGGCGCGAAGTCGACGGTGACGCCGCGGGCCTTCAACTCCCGACCGCGCTGCGCACCGATCCTGCGGACCTCACCGGGTGGCATGGTTCCCATCTGTCGGGCGCTCGGCATGGACCCGTGCAGGGTGTCGATCCGCTGTACGCGTCCACCTTCGTCGTCCACGGCGACCGCGATCGGGTAGAGCGCAGCCGACTGGATGACGGTGAGCGCGGACCCCTGAAGGATCTGTGTCGCATTGCCTCCGATGAACAGCCCCCCGACATGGGTGTCTCGCTCGAGGGCGCGCGCGGCGGCCGGAGCGCCGGGGTCTACGCCGATCATGAGGCGCTGGGCGAGCCGGTCCGGTAGCGGCATCTCGGCGACCAGGGCGGCGCAGGTGTTGGCGTCGGGTTCACCGGCCGCGCTCGGTGCCGGCTCCCGGGAAGTGGCTCCGCCGAGCGGGTCGGTCGAATCGGCAGGCGACCGATGCGTCACCATCACCACGGCCAGGAACACTGCGATGAACACTGCGGTCCCCGGGTACGCCACTGCACGCAGGCGCGAGCTGTACCGGTGCCGGGCGAGGAAACCCGTGCTGAGGGCGGAGTGTCGGGACACGGGTTCAGCGACGGTGCTCGGTGTTGTGGCCATAGCGCGATGTGGAGCTGATGCGCTTCGCAAAGCAGTGATCCTTGTCCCGGCCTGAAGCATCGCACCACGCGTTGGCACCTGCCGGGCCGCTGTGATAATCCGAGGGCAGGATGGTCACCCAGAGGTCGGGCAGCGTGAAGGTGGGGTAATCACCGCTCCAGAGCAGGACCGCGCCCGGATATTGGCTCCGGAGCTCCAGGTGGTCGTCCACGATGTCCTGCTCGGTGTAGGTCTTGCCGTCATCGACGGTCCCGATGCGCTTGGAGCTGAGCTGGGGAACCCAGTAGCCCTCCGGGATCGTGGCCACCGTCGACTGGTCGTTCGCGGCCTGCTGGACGAGGGCTACGCCGGGGTCGGTCGGTGTAGCCGGGACCGCGGCCGGGATCTGAACGCTGTACGAGGGGACGGATCCGGACGGCCCGGCCACCGCCCGGATCGTCGGCGCGAGCGTGAACCACCAGGCGAACACCAGGACCAGCGCGACGATCGTCGCGAGCGCGGAGACGACCAGGATGGCGCCGGCGGTTCGCCGGGCGGTGACGACGACCCGGGGGATGTCTGTCATGACTTCTCCAGGAGCCAGTGCAGTGGCGCCGCGGTGTCATCGTTGCGCACCGCGGTACGGGTCCGGCTGCTCGTTCGGCTCGTCACCTCGAACGTGTCGCGCGCGCTGACCGCGAAATAACCGCATCGGCCGAAGGTGTTCTCCACCCCGGCGACCAGTCCCTGCTGACCGGCGATGGAACACAGCCACTCCCGGACCGCGGCGGACCGTTCCGGCCGCCGACCGGGATCGCCGGCCGCGCCGGCGAGCTGGTCGTACGGGTGGGCGACGTCGGCGCTCTCCAGCACCGCGTCGCATTTCGTCAGGACGACAGCGACCTTGATGTTCATCTTCTGACCTGCCCGCGCGCCGCGACTCTGCCGCAGACCCTCGGCGAAGCGACCGACGACATCGTCGGCATCGGCCTGCGAGTGGCGCACCCCGGCCAGGACCTCGGGAGTGGTCACTCGGCGGACGGCCGCAAAGGAGAAGGGGTCAAGAATGACGACCACACCACCGGAATGCTCGAGGAAGCGCAGCGTCGCGACACCGGACTCCTTCTCGTAGCGTTCCCCCGCCCCGTCGTAGAGGTAGAGCAGACGCTTGGCCCGTGCTTGCCCGAGGTAGATGTTGAACGCGGGGATCGACACCACCGGCAGGGTGGCGCCGATGGCGCTGAATGTCGCCTGCTCGAGCGCGGTGCGAACGGCGAGGTAGGCCGGCAGTGCCTGGGGATCGGCGAACTCGAATCCCCCGCCACGGCCGTTGCGGGCGTGCTCCTCCAGGCTCGCCACCGCGGAGATCATGAAGACCGTCTTCCCGGACTGCCGACCCGCGACGACCGGAACGTGAAAGGTGGGCGCCGTGAGTCCCTTTACCGGCAGCGGCGCGTTGCAGTCGTCGTACTGGCAGTACCCGGCGAGTTTCCACTTGCCCCGAGCCAGCAACGTCGGCAGCGGATTGCCGCACCGACAGACGCGGGAGAACACCCCCAGGGAGCCAGGCACCAGGTTGCGGTGCAACGAGCCGCCCCCGTCGGCAGTACAGAACGAGCAGGCGTACATGGGCGCGGTGGCGCCGCGGTGACAGACGCCGCACTCGATGGTGATTCCGCGCATCCGCAGGACCCCGATCTCGATCAGCCGCAGTGCTCCCGCTACCACCACGGCGACCAGGACCGTGGCGACGAGCACGAACCCGAACACGGCCGAGATCGCGATGGCCAGGGCGGCTGCCCCGACCGCCCCCGCTGCCAATCCGAGCATCGCGCCAGCCATCGGCCCGGCGGCCACCGCCTTCGCCGCCGCGGGACTGCTCGGCACGTAGAAACCGATGGCCAGCCACCGGTCGTAGAGGTGCTGCGCCAGTGAGCGGGCACCGACAGGCCGGCCGGCGGAACCATTCACCGAGAGCCCAGCGAAGGAGCGTTCCCAGCCGCGTTTGGCCGCCACCTGGAGCGCGAGGGCGTAGTCACGAAAGACCGGACCGAAGTAGTAGCTGCGGTAGGCGGGATCGCGGGACCGTCCCTCGCCGTCGGCCGGTTGGGGCTCGATGTGGAGGTGCTGGATCGGCGCGGCGGTGCCACGAAATACCCAGGCCGCTGCGGTCGCGTACTCGACAAGGACGACCATCGCGGCGATGACACCGGCGATCAGGAGCGTGAAAGGAGCGACGAACACGATGGACAGGTAGATGCCCACCACGACCACGCCGGCGAGGAGCAGCCACATCAGCTTGCCGCCTTCGTCCGGCGCCAAGCGATCAGCCGGCCCAGCAGCGAGCGGCGGAGGTGGCGCTGTTGCCACTCCACCCACCAGTCCGGCCAGCTGTGGGGAGCCTGGCTCCCCATCTCGCGCAGCATCGGCTTGAGGGCCTTGTTGTTCCTGGCCAGTGCCTGACCGATGGCCTCCAGGTCGCGTTTGCGCCGACCCGACAGCACCGTCGCGCACGTCGTGTCGAGCAAGGTCCGCGCCTCGCCGTGCCAGCTCGCGACGAACGCGAGCGCAGGCAGCACCGTCGCGGCAGCCGGGGACCTGCCGGTGTTGAGCACAACGATCAGCTGCTTCCGGTAGGCATCGATGAATTCCGGCGACCGGCCGGCCGCCAGGACGTCAGTCAGCACCTGGGCGTGCTGGCTCGCATTCGGCAGCCGGAGGATCCAGACGGCCACCGCGTCGAGCACCCAGCGGCGGACGGGTGCCGTCACATCGGCCGCAGCCCGCACCGCGTCGACCGCGGCTCTGCCGGCCTTGTCCGAGTATCGCTGGCTGCTGCGGAAGCCGGCGCCGAGTTGGATGGCCGTGACGACCGTCCGGTTGCCGTCGAGCGCCCCCAGCACCGGCGGAGCAGCCAGCAGGGCGGCGAGATCGACGTCGTCGGGGCTCAGCCCCGGCTCCTCGGCGTCCGCGATCAACCGGCCGACCAGGCGTTGCGGGACCGTCGTCGCGCCCAGGACGTCGGCCGGGACCTTCCGGCACAGGGCGACCGCCTCGGTCACGGTGGGCAGCTCGGACTCGGGCCACAGCAGCGCGACGAACCGGTCCACGACATCTGGGGTGCAGCCGCCCTGTACCCGGACGGCCTCGACGAAGACGCTGACCGGACCCGAGTCGCCGGTGCGCGCCCGCGCACGGATCATCGAGATCGCCAGCGCGCAGCGCGAGCCGCGGGCGGCGAACGGCCCCAGCAGCTCCGCGGCAGCGACCGGAAGCTCCTCGACAACGGTGTCGAAGAGCGGGTCATCCCCGATCCGGCCCTCCAACTGCCGGCAGACCACCGGCAGCACCCGATCGGTCGCGGGCAGCTGTTCCAGCTGGTCAGCGGCAGCAGCAGCCGTCGACGGATCGATGAGCTGCGGGAGGATGACGCGGTCGACCAGGTGGCGCAGCGTGGGCTCGGGCAGCGCGAGCCCCACCCGGCCCAGCGTGCCGAGCACCGCGGTGGCCGTGTCGAACGTGGGAGACGTGTCGAGTGCCGCATCGGCCCAGAGCAGTGCGGTGTGCTCGTGCGGTCCCTGGAGCGGGACCGGCAACCAGATGCTGTCGCGGTCGAGACCGCCACCGGTCAGGCCCGCCAGCGCGGCAGTCAGGTAGCGGGCCTCCAGGCCGGGCGGGGGCCTCGTGCCGATCTGTTGCGCTGCTGTCAGGACGGCGGACCACCGGGAGACATCCTCGAGGGGGCCACCGCGCAGGACATGATGATCGACCCGATCCCAGAGTCTGGGCCGCAGCACGCTCGGCAGCCGCTGGACGGCGAACTCCAGTGCGGGCAGGAGTGTGGGTGCCACGGCCGGTGAGTCCGGCACGACAAGCTCGATCAGGTAGGAGAAGTCGTCCAGCTCGGCCGGTTCGATGGGAGGCGTGATCGTGGCAGCCATCGCCACGAGCTCGCCGACCTCGTCGTCCCCGCGCGCCCAGCACGCCTGCACCACCCGCGCGTACCTGCTGATGCGGTCGCCGCCCCGGCCGTCTTCGCCGTCGTCACCTGGGCCGCGGCCCAGCCTGATCACCGTCTGGTCACCGAACGGACTCGAGGGGATGGTGACGTCCGGCGTGGTGCCGACCACGAGGACGTCGGCGTCGCCCGGGGCCGCGGTGAAGGTGGTGAACGAGACCGCGGCCGCCAGCGCGGTGGGTAGCGACCGGGTCACCGCGGCGATCGCCCGTGCCACATCCTCGGCCTGCGGCGCGACGACCACCACCCGACCGGCCCGCCTGCGCAGGCCATCGTGGACAGCGCCGAGCAGCGCGACGAACTCCGGCATCTGCCCGGCTCGCAGATGACCGCCGACCGACCACTCGTCGAGCCGCCCGCGTGGCACCTCGGGCAGCGTCGGGAGCTCCGCGCCGTCGGCGGGTTCCCAGGTCCAGCGGCTCGCACCCCAGGCCTGCACGGGCAGCATCCCGGCAAGGTCGCGGTCCGGGGCGTCGAGCACCAGGAGGTGGGCGAAATAGTTTCCCTGCCGGCCGGTGTAGTCCGCGCCGAGGTACCGGCTGTGGAACAACACCGCATAATCGCCGAACGACCGGTAACCGACGGCGACCGGGAAGGCATCCACCTGCTCGGGGGTGGGCAGCGGCGGCGCCGACGGCGCGGGCCGGTAGAGGCTGAGCTGCAGCCCGGAGTCGATCTGCGCACGGTCCAGGCCCGCGCTCGCCGCGTTGACCTGGAAACCCTGGATCCCGTCGATGCCCTGCCGGCACGACGTGTAATACACCTGTCGGATCGTCATCGCTTCGCCTTCCGCACCGGGACGAGCCCGAATCGTCCGAGCAGCCAGAGCAGGGGGTCCTCGACGCGCAGCGGGTGGATGCCGGACGGTGAGATCTTGCCTTCCGCCGGCGGGGTCACCCCCAGCGCTGAGACGCCGAAGAACCGGTAGCTGGAGAAGTGGGTCGCCACGGCGTTGAGCAGGGCTTCGCCGTCCGCCCAGCCGCTGAGCGTCGCCCGCACCTCGTCGTGCACGTACTGCCCGTCGCCATCGTCATAGAAGCCGTCGTGACAGCCGGGACGGCGCACTGCGGAGTTCGCCGGCAGGGCCGCGCCCAGGGCATCGGTCTTGGCGACCGCGACCGCGAGCGGCGTGGCAACCCGCTGGGCCGAGCCCATACCACGGCGTTGCCGGAGCAGCGCCGCCAGCCGCTCCACGATCACCACCTGGTCGGCCGGCACCTCGGGCACCGGGACCGAATCGTCGACCCCGCGGCGCACACTGCTGATCTGCAGCGGGTCGACCAGGAAGACGATGGCATCCGCCGCGTCGAAGTAGTCGACGAGGCGTTCGATGTTCTCGTCCAGCAGGACATCCTCACCCGCAGTGTCGTAGAAGATCATCATTGCGGCCGTGAGCTGCTCCCCGAGCAGGCGTCGCCGGGGGAACCGCAGCATGAACAGGAGCGGGTCGAGGCGGTACCGAGCGCGGACACTGTCCGTGCCGCCGACCGTGACCCCGTTGTCGTACATCGGACCGGCGAACACCTCGCGGTACCGGGCACGGGATTTATCCCCGACAAGCTCGGTGGACATCCCGTTGAAGGCGGTGCCGATGCGATTGCGCAGCTCGTGGATCAGCACCCCGACGTAGGTGCTCTTCCCGGCTTCCTTCGACCCGATCATCGCGATGATGCGACTCTTGGTCGTGATGTAGTCGTACTCCAGCAGCTTGTCGCAGTGCGGGCAGAAGCGGCCGCCCGAGGACTGCTGTCCGTGCGGGCACGCCTTCGCCGACGCCGGGTAGAACACCCGGTCGTCGCGCCCGCACCGTTCTGGGCAGAACTGGTGCAACTGCTTCACCTTGCTGCCCTCCCAGCAGTAGGGACATAACACTTCGGCCACATCGTCCTCGCTGTAGTTGGCGCACTAATCAATGCGTAGTTGGGTCGGATTGGTCGGCACCAGGACAACGTCGCCCCCGGCGCCGTCCAGGGGGAAAGCGCGCAGGAAGAGCGGGCGACCCGGCACGGTCAGGGCGAACTCCCCGGACAGGGACGTCTCGCCGGTGCCCGGGGCGGGAAAGCGCGCCACCTCCACCCCGTCGTCAGGGTGCAGCGGCGGGATCCGGGTCCGGGCGATGACCCGCACCCCGGGCAGGGCCCCGGTCGGGGCGCTGACCAGCAGCCGGCGCCGGTGGCGGTTACGGAAGCCGCCCACCCGTCGGATCTCGTAGCCGGCCTCGCCGGGCGCGCTGACACCGGCGGTCACCATCGGGCCGTGCACCGGGGCGCCGTCGGTGAAAGCGGTGACGCAGACCCCGACCCAGTGATCGCCACCGGACGTCACCAGATGGCAGCCGGCGCGCTGGTAGGAGGCATGGGTGAGCCGTTTCGGGGTGGCGCTGGGATCGTCCGGCCCGGTCGGCGGCACCCCGGCCCGGCCGATGACGAGCACCTCGGAGACCCGGGGCGGCCAGCACCAGGTCAGGCGGATCTGCCCACCGAGTCGCTCCGCACGCAGATCGGTGATCGCGGGCAGCCTGCTGTCGTACTCCACGGGATTGCCCACGACGGCGAGACCGTCGATGACGGTGAGCGGCAGCAGCCAGTGGCGACGGCCGTCGGTCGGCAGGGCCATCCGCAGCCGCCCGTCCTGGGGTGGCTCGGTCGGTCGCAGCCGCACACCCAGCCGCTCGGCCACCGCCACCGCCACGAGCTGACCCGGGCGCACGTCCGGGGCGGTGTCGAGTCCGCGCACACGGACCTCACCGCGCGGTGGCGGAGACCACGACAGCAGGATCGAGTCCTCCGTCACGGCCAGCGTCAGATCGCGCACCGGCTGCGGGGGCTCCTGCGGGCGGATCCGGCCGATAACCGGCGCGCCGTGGCCCTGGCTCCCGTCGCGGAGCCGGTACTCGCTCTCGACGCGGTACTCGTAGATGACCCCGGTGCGCACACCGGTGTCCCGGAAGCTGCCGCCGTCGTGCCGGGACGTCTCCGTATCCGGCGAGCCGTCGGCGCGGCGCACGACCCGCACCCCCGCGGCCCCTTCCGGAAGCTCCCAGCGGACCTCGACCCACTTCTCGCCCGACACCAGTTCCAGGTTCTGCACCGCGCGCAGCACGGCCACCGACGCCGACGCCGACGCTGCCGCCGACGGCTGGTCGTTGCGCAAGGTCCACACGGCGTAGGACACCGGCACGCCGGCCGGGGCAGCTCCGTCCGTGACCGACAGCCCCGACACGCCGGTCTGGACGATGCCCCCGTCCCCGGGACCGCCCCCGTCCACCCGCCGGACGACGCGGTAGGAGATGTCCCCCACCCTGGCGTTGCTGGGCGTCCACTCGACGTGGACGCTGTCGCCGTTGACGGTCGCCACCACCTGTCCCGGCTCCCGGGGACGGCACCGCCGCACCGCGGAGTCCGCCTCGGGGTCGCGGCAACGTTGGGCGGCCCGCACATAAATCTCGGCCGCCGTCTCGGCATCGGTGTCCTCCAAGCGGCGGGCTTGGGCCAGCATCGCGTCGATCTCGGCGATCTCGGCCTTCAGCGCGTCGCGCTCCTTCGCGAGCTCACGGTCGAGCTGCTGACCGACCAGGACGTCGTAGGCGGTCCGCAGATCCCGGTTCGTCCGGGCCTCTCGGTAGGTCGACTGCCACGACATCGGGGGCGCGGTCGGGAAGCGAACCTCGCACAGCAGCGCGTAGGCCAGATCGGCCGCGGCGGGCAGGCCGAGATCGGTGAGATAACGGGGCATCCCCGGAGCGCGCAGCGCCGCGGTGAGCCCGTCACCGCCCATCGCCGCCTCCGCGACGAGCTCGCGGAGCAGGTCCGCCCGAAGCAGCTCGACGAGCTGGCCGGCCGCCAGCCACTTCTGCACCGCTCCGAGAATCTTCATCTCCGCGGTCAGCGCGTCCCCGCTCGCGGTGCGCTGGAGCTTCGTGCGATGGTCCTCGAGCTGCTTGTCCCGCACGCCGACATCGACGGTGAACCGCTGCTGCAGGTAGGTGCGCAGCGTCGGGAACTCCAGGAAGGCGAGGTCGAGCTGCACCTCCTTCCAGGTGGACGGTGGCTTGATCCGCACCGGCAGCTCGACGGGCTCCTGCACCCGGCAGCCCACCGCGGCCAGTGCCTCCAGCACCTCCGCACGCACGAACCGCGGTTCGCGCCGGGCCGCCATGGCCGCGGCGGCCGCCGGCGGGATCGCGTGCGCACCCGCCAACTCGGCCCGTAGCGACTGCTGGAGGGCGTTGCGGTCCGCGGTCACGAGCGCGCGGTGCTTGCCCCGCTTCGTCTCATCGGAGAGGGTCGCGACGGCGTCCTTGTGCACCCCGAGCAGCACTTTCGCCGCGCCCGACTGGGTACCGCTGATGGCATTGCGGTTGACGAAACCGCGCACGCCCTTGAGCGCAGCCTCGATCGTGCTCAGGTCGCTGACCTGGAGTGGGAGCTGGTAGCAGCGGAACAGGTTTGTCCGCGGATCCCACCCCTTCTCCTGCGCCCGGAACACCTCCTCGCGGAAGCGCTTCTCGTCCAGCGTCCACCCAGCCACGGCTTCTCCTGTGTCTCGACTAGCGCTTGGTAAGGCTCGGCAGCGGCTTCGCGAGCTCCTCCTCGGGAACCGCGCCGGGCAGCGTGTACTCGAGGACGAGCCGCCGGCCGGACGGGCCGAGCGCCAGGATCTCCAGGATGCCCTCGTCACCGAGCTTGAACGTGATGTCGATGGGCTGGCGCGCCGGCTGGCCGCCCGGAAGACCCGTGAGCAGGCCCTCGATCAGCTCCTTGTTCACTGTGATGTCCTCGTTCAGGACGTTGGTGGCCGACTCGTAGACAGCGATCTGAACCTCGGTCTGGTTGGGGTAGACGGTGAAGTAGGTATCGCGAGGCGCCGCCGGAAGCTCGTCGTTCGGTTGAATCAACCACGACACATAGCCGACCGTGTCCTTGTCGTCGCGGCTGGCCTTCACGCCGTAGCCGCGCGAGGTGATGTTCTTGATCACGGGCACGCTGGGACTCGAACCCGGCAGGTAACGATCACCCTGGTCGCCCCGCGGCCGATCGCCGCCGTAACTCTCGGCCACCGCGCTCGCGGCGAACAGCGCGGCGCCCTTGGCGACGATCTGATCGGGATCGGTGACGCGAGGTGCCGGGACCGAGCCGAACCGCTTCTGCAGCCGTTCCTCGAGCCGTCGCACGAGCACCGGCATCCGCGACATGCCACCCACCATGATCACCTCATCGAGGCGGGTGACGCCCTTCTTCTCCGCCTCGTCGAGAACCAGCTCCGTCTGGTGCAAGGTGCGCTCCACCAGGTCGGCGGTCAGTTCCTCGAATGCTTCCCGGGTGATCTCGTACGAGCCGCGCACCGTGTTCGCGGTGAAGTTGAGGTTGTACTTCTGGCTGCGGGTCAGGGACTGCTTGGCGTCCTCGACCTTGACGTCGAGCTCACCCACCGCCTCGGTGTCGTCCTCGGGATCCGCCTCGTCCGGGTGCTCGTCCCGGAAGCGGTCGAGCACCCAGCTCTTCAGCCGGACATCCCAGTCCGCGCCCCCCAGCTCCCGGTCGCCACCGGTGGCGATGGCCCGGATCAGCTCACTGGAGGTCTCGACGACCGTCACGTCGAACGTGCCACCACCGAGGTCGTAGACGAGCACGGTGCGCTTCTCCGGACCACTGGACAGTCCGTGCGCCACCGCGGCCGCGGTGGGCTCGTTGATGATGCTCAGGACGTTCAGGCGCGCCTGCTCGCCGGCAGACTTGGTGGCCGCGCGCTCCGCGCCGCCGAAGTAGGCCGGCACGGTGATGACCACGTCGGCGAGCGGACCATCCCCGGGCACGTCGAGCCCGAGGGACTCACGAGCGTCGCTCACGACCCGCTCGAGGATGAGTGAGGAGATCTGCGGAGGGTAGTAGGGCCGGCCGTCGATGTCGATCGAGAAGTCCTGAACCCCCATTTTTCGCTTGATGTGCTGGATGACGCGATCGGGATTGCGGCCCATCTCGTTCTTCGCGTGCTTGCCGACCACGACGTTCCCGTCGTCCTCGAAGTACACGACCGACGGCGTCGTGTACTCGCCGTCTCCGTTCACGATCGCGACCGGCTTCAGGTCGTCCAGCTGGGCGACGCAGGAGTACGTCGTCCCCAGATCGATTCCCAGGACTGGCAGCTTCGTCACTGTGCCCTCCAGATGTTCAAGATCATTTTCATGAGCAACCTACCCTCGTGATGCCGTACACCGCTACTCATCCTTGTCTACTCATTCCTTGTCCTTCACATTGGACTCCCAATCCGTCGACGGTCCGGGGGTCACATCGGGCTTTCCGCCGACGGGCGGTCCGCCCCAGGTACCGAACATCGACAGGAACTGACCAAAAAGAGTGATTTTTCCTGGGGACGATGGGTCCAGGGCGCGTGCTGCGACGAACATGGCCCAGAACACCCCCATGCCAAGCAGCGTGCCTCGCACGGTTGCGTACTCCGGCGAATTAAGACCGATCTGATCAAACATCCAGATCGCACCGAAAGGAACGAGTGCCAGCGGTAGATCACACAGCAGCCGGACCAGACTCGCTCGAAGACGAGCCATCAGAGAAGTCTCACCTCCAGCCATTCCTGACGAGAGTTCCCCAAAATAACCACACTGCACTAAGCCCGCAAGCTTTATCGCCTGCTCGCGAAGTTCGACCGCAGTGTTCCTCGTCGGCCGCAACAACTTGGAACGCAGTTGCAGTATTTCTCTCAACAATGCTTTAATAATGTTCGCGACCTGCCGCCTCTCGTGCCTTTTCATCCGCTTTTTCGGATACCACACATACCTCTCAGCCAGCAGTTGGGCTTCACCGAGTCGACCAAGAGCCAATTTGGCTTCATTATCAGAGACCCAATCTAAACGCTCCTGCTGCCTCTCAAGAATCTCGGCTACCCAGACCAACTCCAGAACCAGACTCTCCTGCGTGCAGACAGCGAGCAGCCGCCCCACCCACTCGTCCCGCGCCAGTCGCAGAATCAGGAGTGCAGTTATCGCACACAACGCAGCGGCCGAGAGCCACGTGACAATGAGAAATCCAAAATGACCGCCGCCAAGTACGCCGAGTACACCACTACTCGGCGGAATGGTACCCGATTCGGTGAAACGACTCCAGGCGGGATATCCGAAAAATGCCGCAATAGACAGCAGAAATATCTTGCCGATGGCAAGTCGCAAAGTGCTGCTGGATGGCGACTCGGGGAGTACGACCAGCGCCCCGACTGCTACACTTAATAGCAGCGACGCAGCGACGGACTCGCCGCTGGCCAGAAACGCAATCCCTACGGCGAAAGGCCACAGGACCACGATGGCCAGTATCGGAAGATCGAATAGCCGCTCCACGTTGACGGCCCGACTTAAGGCATCCGTGTAGCGTTTTGCCATCTTCTGGTGGCCAACCTCTGTGGTAGCCGAACAAGCCTCCACTTGCTCGCCCGGGCAAGACTCCAGCAGCCTGTACTTGACAATGACTTGCCCTGTAATTCGCGCAAGGCTCGCCTTATCAGTCTTATACGTCCACGGCCGGCAAATACGCTTCGCTGTCTTATTCGCCCACGAACGGCAAATACGCTTCGCCGCGTCGAGAGGTTTGACAACCCCGGGCACGACGACGCCGGGCGCTGCAACCAAGATCTGGTGATCTTCAGCGGTGTTTCCAACGCCTGGCTCTACATGTGAAGACAGACCAACGCTCAGCTTCGCCGACACCGACTGACTTTCGTCCCAATGGAATGTGAACGCGTCCCTCGCCCGGTAGTGCGGCCGCCAGCGCCGGTTGCTCGTCATCGACCATCCTCCGCAGCACCAGGAGGATTGTCCTCGGGCGAACGGTTCCGCGAATGACGCTCGTCATCGGTCGGAATCTGCAGCCGGGCGGTCGAGATCCGTCGGGGGCCTCGCATGGTCGGCGCGGGAGGATCGGCAGCTGGCGGGGCGGGGTCTGGCGGGGTGACGGCGGTGTCGTCACGTCCCGTCATCACCTCGCGCGCGACCCTGGGCACAGCGTCCAACCCGATCGTGGGGTTGGACAGCACAGCCACCGGCTTCGGACCGACCGTCGCCAGCGGCCCCGATGTGCGGCGGCTCAGCAACAGTCCGCCGACTACCGCCAGCAGAGCCGCACCGACGACTCCGCCGAGGACCGCCAGCACGGGGAACGTCTCACCCTCCGGCTGGGGCAGCGCGGCAACGGGGATCCCACAGGCCTTGCCGGCGATGTCATACAGCCGGTCCAGGAGCCCGTCCGCACTCGCGCTGGTCTCGTAGTAGTCGTCGTCGGGCACCGGACCGGTGACCTGGGCGAGGTTGGGGACGTTCTCCGGCAGCAGGCCCATGCCCACACCGACGATCCGGGTGCCACCACTTTTGAGCTGGTCGGCCACCTGGGCAGCTGGGGTGACGTTGTCCACGTCGTACGGGTCTGCATTCTGCGCGAATGGGTCTCCGTGCGTGGTGGGTTGCCCGTCGGTGAGAAACAGGACAATGTCGGGCTGCAGCGACGCCGCGGTAATGAAAGCGGCCTCCCAGTTCGTTCCGCCGGCATCGCCCTCAAGGAGATCAAGATCGTCAACGGCGTCCTTGAGACGCTGCCGCTCGTCCGCATTCCCCACGTCGACCATCGGGACCGAGACCGTGGCGAGAGTACCGAAGGTGACGACCGCGACCTCGTTCGGTGCGCCGCGCAGCGCATCCGCCAGATCGGTAGCCGCCTGCTTCACCACATCAAGGTGAGGACCGATGGAGGAACTCAGATCGAGAACGACCACGAGGCGCTGCGGGCACCGCGCCGGCCACCCGGGGTTGGGCAGCGCCGCCGCCGGACCAGCTCCGAGGAGCAGGAACACCAGTGTCGCAGCAGCGACGACGATACTTCGCACAACCTGGCCAGGACGAACGCAGTACACGACGATCTGCACCTACCTCTCTCCAGTGAATCGCTGCGACATGCAGGGCCTTCGAGCAGAGCGCCGTCCGTGCCGGTGACCGGGTATCGCTGTCCATAGGTGAGGTCGTTACTCCGGATGCACGATGTCACCCGATCGAGGACAACGTGAAACGTCCATGCTCCAGCCTGCGATCATGTCATTATGCGCCCAAGATCTCCCGCTCCGTTGCCTAAGCCCGCCACGTTAAGCAGCAGGCTGCAGCGGAGCGAACAGCCGTGGATTCCACCGACTCCGATCAGGCTCGCGCTATGAGCAGCAGTCACCTGCAGATTCACGGACCCGCGGTCACGCACTTCCACGGGTACGTCGAGAAGGTCTTCGGTACCTCGCAGCGTCCACGACCGTCCACGAAGCCGCTGGGGATCGCCGTCGTCCTGTTGATGGTGGCTGTGTTGCTGCCGTACGCGGTGGCGTGGCTGCCGGTGATCGTGCTGCTGCTGCTGACCTGGCTGTGGTTGCGCCACAAGAACTGGATCCGCGGCGGGCTGCGACTGCCCTGCTTTGGGCAGTCGATGCCCGACGCCGGCCTGCAAATCGTGTCCTTCCGCGTCAGGGTTCCCTGCGACAACAACCCGTCGTCGACCTTCACGATGATCACCTGCCGGCTGGTCCAGAAAGTAGCGGCCGGACCGCCGCCGCTGACCAGTAGCGACGAGGTGACCGGACGCGGCTGGAAAGCTCGCGGAAGCGTGGTAGAGGTGTCGCAGCTGCGGATCGGCGACTCGCCGATAACGCTGCAGACCACGAGCCCGAAGTCGAGCGTCCCCATCCTTATCCTGTCCACGTTGATCGTGGCCGGCGCGGCAGGCGTGCTCTACCGGCTGTGGGACACCATCCCGGCCGTCAGCTGGGAGAGCGTGCTCCTCCCAGTGGGGAGCATCCTTGCACCCCTGCTCGCCATGTACATCCTCGTCAAACACGTCTTTCGCCGACGCTGACCCGTCAGCGGGGGGTAGTGCTCGCCAGGGAACCAGGTCGCCCACGCCCGCCGCAGCCACGCGTCGAGCGCCTGCTGGTCGCCGACGTTGCGCAGCATGATCCGCAGCCCACGCACGGCCGCCCCGACCATCAGGCCCGCCCCACGCAACGCGATGTGTCAACCCAGATCACCGGGCAGCGCACCCTGGTCCGCCGCCGGTGCGTCCCAGACGTGCACTTCCCACAGCAGTCCGACGGTCGCCAGCGCCGAGTTCACGTGCACCTGCATCGGCAGCAGGCCCGTGAAAGTGCGGCAGCCACTGTTCGCGTACAGCAAGCCGCTACAGAACGTAATCAACATCAGGGCCGCAGATACCAAGCTCATCAGCCGGCGTGATCCACCTGGTCGGCGCAGGCTGCGGCGGGCGAACCATGTTTTTGCAGGCACGAGCATCAACAGGCCGAGGCCCGCGGCCCATAGACGGCTGCCAGAGCCGCCGCCGCGGGTTCGTCTTCGGCGACGGCCGCGGGTTCGTTCCGGTAACGAGTGTCAGTCCACCGCTCACCGTGGTCATTACCAAGAGTGATAACGCCGTCGCATCGACTGGCCCTGACCAGCCCACTCCTTTGCTCACCGTCTCAGCCTCAGCACGATGCGTGACCGGCTGCAAAGTTCACCCTAACCCAAACGGGTGGTAGACCACGTAGACCGTCACGTTTGCGGCCTCTCGGACGCTCTACTAGGCAACAAGGAGGTGATCCGGTGCCGGAGTACACGACTTCCAACGAGGCAACGCTGGTCGCTGCGGCAGAGAAGCTGACGCAGTGCGACGGATATGTTGTCCTGGCCGTCGATCCCCAGACCGGTGAGGTCGACGCGCATGGGCCCTTCGACGGGCTGACAGCCACCGTCAAGGCCGACAAGCTGCGCCGCGACTTCGACCGCGGCGGGCTTGAGGATGTCACTGTGGGTGTCGTCCGGCTGCACAGCAGATCCTGATCTCCGTCGCCGGACCGACGACAACCGCCCGCCGCTCCTCCCGCTCGGCGGGCGGTGATCTGTTCGGACGGCCCTGCGCTCGCTCTGCCTTGATCACGTCAAGGGGGCCGGGGACAGACCGGTGCCTACCGTGAAGACCCGCGGGGTGTGTTCTCGGCGAGGAACGCCTCGACGGCCACCCGCGCTGCCGGCTGGTCGTCGGGCTCCTTCCACTTCTCGACGAGGGCGGCTCGGGGCGCGGTCGCTGCCAACATCGCAGACGCGCTCTGCGGGTGGTACCGATCATCGCCCATGAGCACCAGGATCGGCGTGTCGAACGCCGCGATCTCCGCAGCCGAGGCGCTGAACACCACGTCGTCGCCGCCGTACATCCCGTTCCGGAACCCGGCCCAGTCAGCTGCACTCGCCTCCGGATGGTCCACTGCGATTTCGGCCGCCCACCCGTCGAAGAGCTCGGTGAACGCCTCGCGGTTGCCGTCCAGCCCGATGGGCTGCAGCGCCACCGCCGACGACACGCGCTCTGGTGCAGTGCGGAGGAGATTGACGATGTACGAGCCGCCGATGCACATGCCGAGCACGTGGAACCGGTCGATCCCGAGGTGGTCGAGCAGCGCGAGCTGGTCGGCGGTGTAGGTGGCCCACCCGTCGGACGCGCCGACCGGGGCTGTCGAGCGGCCGGCATTGCGCTGGTCCATGGCGATGACCCGGTAACTCGACGAGAGCTGGTCGATCGGGTTCCACGGTGCAAGCTGCCACGCCTCGATCACCGAGCGCATGCCGCCGGGGGCGATGAGCAGCACCGGAAAGCCCGACCCGTGCTCCTCGTAGTGGATCCGCGTGTCGCCACGTTCGAACATGGTCATCCGGTCATCCTCCCACCGGGCGTGGCTGTGCCGCGACAGGCCAGCAGCTCCTGTCACATCAGGTAGTATCCTTCTACGTAGATGGTCACTACATAGAAGAAGGAGAAGATGATTTCCGGGTTCGTTGGCCGAACATCCGAGCTCTCCCTCCTCAGGAAGCGGCTCGACCGCGTCGCCGCGTCGGGTTCAGGTACCGCCGTCGCGATTCGAGGCAGACGACAGGTAGGAAAATCGCGCTTAGTCCAGGAGTTCTGCAACCAATCCGACGTACCGTACGCGTTCTTCACCGCGACCAAGGGTGCCTCGCCGGTCGAATCGGTGGCCACTTTCCTGGCAGACCTCAAAGACTCGTCGCTGCCGTCGGATCCCGAGCTCGTCCCGACCGACGCGGCCGGAAGCTGGCGCGACGCGTTCCGGATCCTTGCCTCGACGTTGCCCGGCGCGCCTTCCATCGTCGTCATCGACGAGCTGCCCTGGCTGGCCGAGCAGGACGATCTCTTCGACGGCTCGCTCCAGACGGCGTGGGATCGACTGTTGGCCGGCCGGCCAGTACTCCTGCTGCTGCTGGGCAGTGATATCCACATGATGGAGCGACTCACCGCCTACGACCAACCATTCTTCGGGCGAGCCGACAACCTGGTACTCGATCCGCTCAACCCGGCCGAGACCGGAGCCGCCACCGGTCTGGACGCCGGTGATGCGATCGACGCCTACCTGGTCTCCGGTGGCCTGCCGGGGATTCTGCGCAGCTGGCCACCCGGAACACCGGCACTGTCCTTCGTCGAACAGGAATGCGCTGATCCTGCCTCGCCGCTGTTCGGTGTGCCGGAATCAGCGCTGCTGGCCGAGTTCCCCGCACCGGATCAGTCACGCCGGGTCCTCGAAGCCATTGGCAGCGGGGACAGGACGCACGCCAACATCGCCGCGACCGCCGGTAGCCGCCAGGCGGCGATTCCATCGGGCTCGCTCTCGCCCCTGCTTCGCCGGCTGGTCGGGGAGAAACGGGTGCTCGCCGTCGACGAACCCCTGTCAACCCGTCCGGGAAAACCGGCCCTCTACCGCGTGGCCGACAGCAATCTGCGGCTGTACCTCGGTGTGTTGCGGGTCGCCCAGGAGCAAGCGCGCCGCGGACGGCCGGACGTGGCGTTTCAGATCGTGCAGCGCCGCTGGACGTCCTGGCGTGGCCGCGCGGTCGAACCCGTGATCCGCCAATCGCTCGAACTCGCCTGTGCCGCCGGTGACCTGCCCTGGCCGGAGACCCAGGTCGTCGGCGGCTGGTGGAACCGGCAGTTCGACCCCGAGATCGATCTGGTCGGTGCCGATCGGGCGCCCGTCGCGCAGCAGGTTGACTTCGTCGGATCGGTCAAGTGGCTGGGCACTCCGTTCGACGGCCGCGACCTGGCTGATCTCGCGCGCGATGCCGTCCGCGTGCCCGGCTTCACCCTCGGGCGAACGGGGCTGGTGATCGCGTCCCTGTCCGGCACCGCAGCCGACCTGGACCTCACCAAGATCGACCGCGTATGGGGCCCGGGGGACGTGATGTCGGCGTGGAGACCGGCGGGATGATGAAACCACCTCGTTGACCCTGGCTGTCACGGACCGACGCTGCGGGGCGAGGCGGTGGACCAGCCGACCTCCTGGTCAACGACGCCCACCACCACGGGCTGCTCGCGTCGACCAAGTACTACCTCGACGAGCGGCCGGAGCCCTTCGGCGTGTGCAGGATGCGCGCCGGTATCCCGTGCTCCTTGCAGATCGCCAGCATTCCCGTCCCGTCGATCAGATGCAGTGGCTTTCCGTTGGCCCATGAGTAGCTCGTGCGGCCGAATCCCCCGGTGGTGATGAGCAATCCCTTGGTCGCACCCTCATGCTGCATGGCGCCGAACAGATCGCGGACGTACATGGGTGGCACAGTGCCACGGTAAACCTTCGCCTGCACGCAGAACTTGCCGCCGAACACCGGACGACGATCGTAGACCACGCAGTCGATTCCACCATCGCCCCCCGGCTTGAATACCTGCACTTCCAGGCCCATTCTCGCGAAAAGATTCTGGATGAAGTGCTCGAAGTCGGTATAACTCAGGTCCAGCAGGTTCGGCCGGCGGTCGATTCCGCTCAGCACATCGATCGGGTCGACGACGCGCGGATCAGCCATGTCGAACGCCAGGACCGGCGACACAGCCTGGAGTTCGTCGGGGTGCTCGGAGATGTCGGCGGCGAAGTACCGCCGAAGACACGCGACGGGCTGGACCCGCTCCAGCACCAGCGGGGTGAACTGATCCCGCGTGGCGCGAAGGGTGATCAGGCATTGACGCACGTCCTGACCGGTGGCGGGGTCAATGTCGTCGATCATCCCGTTGAAGACGACAGTATCGACCAGCTCGTGCGGGTCGGCGCCGAATGCCAGCCGAAGTGCACGCAGCGCGATCTGCCCGATCAGCTTCTGGTAGGCAGCTCGCCGCTCGGCGAGGGGCACGGGGCGGACATCGATCTCATCGCGGATCTTCACGTAGTGGTGCGAGCGAATCTCGGGCACAACCGCGACCTTGGGCAGATCCCACTCGACGACGAGCAGCTCCGACTCGGGGACATAGGCGGTGCGACGAGCAGTCGGGAACGCCACAGGATCCGACACGGCTTCCACGACCCGCTGGTAGTAGGCGCTCACAGCGCGCCGGTCAGCCGCGCGTACTCCGTCGGCAAGCCGATCGATCTCGGCGTTCGCCTCATCAGCCTGGCGCTGCGCTACCGCCTGCGCCTCGACGTGGCGTCGGCGGGCCGCCACGACCCGGTCCTGCCGGGCGATCTCTGCCGCATCGCCGGCAGCGGTCACGTTCTCGAAGCGAACACGCGCCTGCTCCACAGCACGCTCGTAGCGCGTCCGGCCGCCGAGGATCCGTCCGGCAAGTCCGGGTGCTGTCGGCGCGAAGTCGGCCCACTCGGGCCGAGCGATCGGCTCAGCATCCGAGCCGAGGTCGAGCATGATGCTTGCCGCGAACGCAAGTGCTGCTCCTTTGCTTCTTTCTGCGCCTCCCGCTCGCGCTGCACCTGTTCCCGGGCCGCCTCGCGCTCCAGCTGCCTGCGGAACCGTTCATGGTCGTACGATCCTCCGCGCGGCAATTGCGTCCCCCCTGCGACCTGATCAGAGTAGATTACGGGGTACGAGCAGGAGATCACCTCGCCGCATCGCGGCCTGGATGGAGCAGTCGTCGCGCAGCGTGCACCAGCGCCGTGTCAGTGCAGGCCTAGTTGTCTGAGCCCCTCGGGACGGTCGAACTCCCCGGCCCGTACACCGGCCACGAAGGCGTCCCACTCGGCGGCGGTGTAAACGTGCGGGGACAGCGACCGGTCCTTCGTGTCGCGGACGGCCACGACGCCGCCGGGGAGGAAGGCCACCTCGACGCAGCCTCCACCCTGTCCGTTGCTGCTGAAACTACTCGTGCACCACCGGGCGCCGGTGAAATCCACAGCGCACCCCGTCCCGTAGCTACATCTGCTCGGCCACCCGACAGACCAGCGCCACCGAGTCGGCGGGGCTGAGCGCGAGCGACCACAGCCTGTCGGACACAAGTGTAGCCCGGGCGACGTCAGCCTCCTTCGCCATCTGCACCGCACCCATCGGGTGCTCGACGTAGGCCAGGTCCGGCTCGCCGAGGTCGCCGAAGCTGAGCACGGTAAACACCGCCGACATCGCGGGATGAGCCCCGGTGCCAATGGGCAACACCTGAAACGTCACCCGGTCCAGCTCCGCGGCCTCGACGAGCCTGGCGAGCTGGGCCCGCATCACCTCAGGTCCGCCGACCGGGCGATGCAGCACCGACTCATCGACGATCGCCAGCAGCTCCAGCGGATGCTCATCGGCGGTGAGCCGGCGCTGCCGGATCATCCGCACCTCGATCTCGTTCTCCAGCACCGCCTCGGTACGGCGGATCAGCGCAGCCTGGAACAGCGCCCGCGCGTAGTCCGGCGTCTGCAGCAGCCCGGGCACGTAGCCGAGCGTGAAGTCGCGCACTAGCGTGGCCTCGGTCTCCAGCGGGATGTAGCCATTGTCGTCCATCCCATATGCTCGCCACCAGCCCTTCTCCCGCGCCTCCCGGGTCAGCGTGATCAGCTCGGTCCAGCGGTCGCCTCCCACGTCGTAGAGATCGAGCATGCTCCGCACGCCGTGCACGTCCACCAGCTGCTGGGCGTTCTCGATCCGGCTGAGCTTGCTGCTGGACCAGTCCAGCCGCGGAGCGGCCGTCTCCACCGTGAGCCCCGCGGCCGCGCGCAGCTCCCGCAGGGCGCGCGCCAGCTGGCGGCGCCGGACAGTCGACCCGTTGCGCGCGCTCACGTCCCCCGCCTGGATTCATTCGCTCGAATGCGAAGTGTGCCAGCTGGGCGGCGAAAGGTGGGAGACCCACCTGCGCACCACCCGGTGCCGCCCGCCCGTCCCCACACTCACCTCCATGTACGACTACACAGCGCGGTTCCTGGCCGCAGCCGCAGAGATCGCCCGGATGCCCGGAGTCTGGGAGCGGCTGCGCGCCGAGCACATCCCCCGTCCGGACGGGCGGTGCCGGGGCTGCTATTCGGCCCGCGGTGCCACCCCGGGCTGGCCGTGCCGGATCCGGGGCCTCGCCGATCAGGCCGCCGACCTGTCCGCGGCCTCGCGCCCACGCCACAAGCGGACGTAGCGACGTCGGGGCACCCATCCGGCACCCGGTCGGCCGCTGACCTGCACACGTCTTAGGCTTCCGGCCGTGGCCAGCGATATCGTCCCCATCCAGCTCTCCCTCACCGAAGGTGATCTCATCACCCTCTGGGCCCCACGCTGGCGCGAGGACGGCGAGGACTGGGAGGCATTCCTCGGCGATGACGACTCGCTGTTCGCCTTCCCCGAGGTCACCCAGCTCGCCGCGTTCGTCCGCACCGCCCGCGAACACGACCTCGTCGACCACCCGGCGTGGTCGGTGGTGCCCGACCTCACCATCACCGAGCTCGTCCCGGACGAGACCCAGTGCTACGACGTCGTCGGTGTGCCCGAGCTCGCCGCCGAGGACGCCGACACCTGGACGATCGCCGAGCTGGCCGAGATCACTGACATGGTGCGCTCCATTGCCGAGGTGTGTGAGCTGGACGTCGTCACCGAGGTGCTCGACTCCGCACCCGGGTTCGCGCTGCTGCACCAGGGCACGCTGCCGTTCGTCGGCCGCGAGGGCAACCGGCTGTGGACGCAGATGGTGGAGACGATCGCGACGCGCTGGGACGACGTGATCGACGCCCTCGACGACCTGGTCGACACCCCCGAGGTCGACGCCGCGGCACTCGCGGCGGCCGACAAGGAGGCCGCGCTCGTCGAGAAGGCCGCGCAGGTGAACCCGGTCGCCATCGCGGAGGAGGACAGCGCCGGTGCGGAGATCGACGAGCCGAGCTTCTGGGAGGAGGTCGGCATCGATCCCATCCGGATCAGCACGCCGGACGGCGATGTCGTGACGCTGCGCTGTTACCTCGACGACGCGCCGGTCTTCCTCGGCGCAGACGGCCGGATCGACGTCTTCCCCAACGAGCGCGCGCTGGCCCGCCACCTCGCCGGCGAGGGGGCCGAAGGACACGATCTGGTGGCCGCGTCCACGTGGTCGGAGGTCGTCGAGCGGGCCGCCACCGGGGATCTCGAGGTGGAGGTCGACGAACTCAACGTCTACGTGCTCACCGGCCTCGACGAGGACATCGCCGAAGGCACCCTGTCCGTCGATGCGTCCCAGCTGGAGCTGGCCAACGAGCTGCTGCTCGACGTGGCCGACTGGGCCGGCGACGACGAGCCGCGGGAGGCCCTCGCCGACAACCAGCCACTGGGCTGGCTGGTCTCGTTCATCGTGCGGCCCGATCCGACGCGGCTGGCACCGAGCCCGCCGTTCGACACGGAAGCTGCGCGGTGGCGCGAGCTGGTGAACGATCTGAGTGCTCGACTCAACCCGCGCTGATCCGTCCCCGTCAGGCCATCAGCGCCGCATATCCCGGCTTGATCACGTCGTTGATCATCGTAAGGCGTTCGTCGAACCCGATGAACGCCGACTTCATCGCGTTCACGGTAAACCACTGCAGTTCCGCCCAGCCATAGCCGAACGTGTCGACCAACGCGGCCAGCTCGGTGCTCATCGTGACCCCTGACATCAGCCGGTTGTCGGTGTTGACCGTGACCCGGAACCGCAGTTGCGTCAGCAGCCCGATGGGATGCTCGGCCAGCGACGGTGCCGCCCCGGTGTGCACGTTGGACGTCGGGCACATCTCGAGCGGGATCCGCATATCCCGGACGTACGCGGCGAGCCGTCCGAGCTGGGGTGCGCCGTCGTTACCGACAGTGATGTCGTCGATGATGCGCACCCCGTGGCCGAGCCGGTCGGCACCGCAGCACTGGAGCGCCTCCCAGATCGACGGCAGCCCGAACGCCTCGCCGGCGTGGATCGTGACGTGTGCGTTCTGCTGGCGCACGTGCTCGAACGCGTCGAGGTGGCGGGTGGGCGGGAACCCGGCCTCGGCGCCGGCGATGTCGAAGCCGACCACCCCGGCGTCGCGGTACCGCACCGCCAGCTCGGCGATCTCCCGCGACCGGGCGGCGTGCCGCATCGCCGTGAGCAGGCAGCCCACCCGGATGCGGCGGCCGTCCTGCGCGGCCCGGGCGGTGCCGATCCGGAAGCCTTCCAGCACCGCCTCGACCACGGCGTCCGGCATGAGCCCCTGCTCGACGTGCAGCTCAGGGGCGAAGCGCACCTCCGCGTACACCACACCGTCGGCTGCGAGGTCCTCCGCGCACTCGGCGGCGACCCGGGCCAGCGCGTCGGCGGTCTGCATGACGGCGACGGTGTGGCCGAAGGTCTCCAGGTAGCGCACCAGGGATCCGGAATGGGCCGCGCCGAGGAACCAGCCCGCGAGCTCGGTGGGGTCCGTGCTCGGCAACGCGGTGTGTCCGGCGGCGTCGGCGAGGGAAATGACGGTCGAGGGCCGCAGGCCGCCGTCGAGGTGGTCGTGCAGCAGGACCTTGGGGGCGTCACGGATGGATTCAGGGCGGGGCGGCACAGGCACCCGGACACGCTAGGCCACCGAGCGTCGCTACGCTCTGCGCACTCCCCATCCGGCCACAGGAAGATCCCGGCGATATGACTGCTGATTCGACCCTGTCGTTCGAACGGATGCGCGGGATGCTCGTGCGAGCCGCCGAGATCCGCGACAGCGAACAGCAACAGATGTTCGACTCCCTCGACGAGATCCATGCCCGCCTGGCCGGACTCGACGCCCTCGTTGCCATGCGCAAGCGGCTCACCGAGCTGCCCGACCGCACCGAGGTCAGCGTCCTGGCCGAGCGGTTGGACGAGACCTTCGCCAAGCTCGACGCGCAGGACGCCACGCTCAACGCGGTCGCCCGCGCGATCGAGGCGCTGCCGGACCGGTTGGCCGCCCCGATCGCCCAGCTCGACGGCCGGCTGGACGGCATGGCCGGGCGGCTGGAGGGGGTGTCGGGTCGGATGGACGGGCTCGACGACCGGCTCGGGGGGCTGCACAAACGCCTCGACGATCTGGACAGCCGCCTCGACCGCCACGAGCTGCGTCTCGACGCCATGCCGACAGCGGTCAGTATCCCGATCAAGGAACGGATCGACGGCGTCGAGCGCACGGTCCGCGAGCACCTCGCCGGCGCGACCCGTTCGATGGAGGAGACCGGCGAAGGCCTGCGCAACCTGCTCGGTGACACCGCCATCGGCCTGCACCGCCGGTTGGAGGACCTCGCCGCCCGGCCCTCGGTCGACCCGACCGTCGCGCTGGACGGGCTCGCCCAGCGCCTCGAGTCGCTCACTGCGCGGCTGGACTCCCTTGATGCCGCCCTGATCGAACGGCCGGACATCGCCTCGCTGAGCGCGCTGGTCAAGCAGGCCAACGAGGACTCCGAACGACGGTCCGCCGGACAGCTCGACGAGGCCATGGCGACCTTCGCCGAGCTCATCCTCGGTCGCGGCGCCGCCGTGTACAGCCCGCCGCCCGGCCCACGCCCGGTCCAGCGCCGGGCGACGCCCAGGATACGAGCCGGAAACGGCAGCTCCCCCGATCCCGA
>Ga0136617_10000104_pt1 | contig 58109 bp, 53 predicted proteins | sample AntDrymUQ3222106_2_FD_129672 | JGI IMG/M metagenome (GOLD analysis project Ga0136617, IMG submission 129672) | Polar desert sand microbial communities from Dry Valleys, Antarctica - metaG UQ322 (21.06) | ecosystem: Environmental > Terrestrial > Soil > Desert | place: Antarctica: Dry Valley...
GGGGCGCGTAAAATCGATGAGGAATGGACGGTTGCGATTACCCTTTCACTATCTTCGAATCCAGCCAAATACCTCGCTGTTCGTTACACGGAAAGTCTTTGCCGAGCAGGCTTGCGCGGCAGTCGGCCCTAAGCAGACGATCTCACAACAGAGAGAATCTTAGTTTTGTCGGAAACTGAGGCACAGAAATTCTTCGGCTAGCTATTCTGCGGATTGTATTTCATCTTCATATAAACATCACCGCGAGCTAGCTCATCAAGCATTTGTTCAAGCCGCTTTTGTCGGGTAGCCTCCAGTTTCGCTCGGGTGATCCAGCCGATGTAATCGTTTTGCTGATACGGCGGACGTTCACTGTACGCTTCGTACTGTTTGGATTTTTCAAGAGCCTCATGGACAAAATCAGGCATGGGATATTTTTCTCTTTTTAATTTCGACCAATCTTTTTTCATGAATTAACTCTTGAAAAGCAATTCCCGAAGCGGCTTCCAACTCACATTTGCGATTCACTCTTCCATGACTCCGAAACCGCCCGGCCCTTTTCGAGATCGTCAACCACTAAAATAAGCTGGTTTTGATGATCGCTGTACTGCACCTCGATATTCACCCCGGCATCGGCCATCATGCGGGCAATTTTCCCCAGCTGGCCGGGCTGTTCCTGGTTGAGACGCAGGACTAATACCTCGCGGTCGGCAAATACTTCGATTCCTTTAGCATCGAGGGCGTCACGGGCTGCTGTCCCGTCTTCGAAAAGAAAATGCGCGATCGCTTTGCCTTCGAAGAGCCATGCCCCGCCGCCTTCGACGCTGACGCCTGCCGCACCCAGCGTTTCACCCATCTCGGCCAGAGCTCCCGGCCGGTTTGCCAGATGAATCGTTAAATCCCGCATTTCTTTTCTCCTCTAATCTAACTTTGAATAATTGTAATCTTCGTTTTTACCGAATTGGCGATGAAACACTTTTCGTGAGCCGTTTCGTGCATACCGTCGATCTCCGAACGCGAAGGAACCGCTACGCCGCCGAATTCGACCTCTGGTTTCAGCGTAACCCTGGTCAGTGCCAACTTTCCATCGGCGTCCTTTCCCAACACGCCCTCGGCAGCGTCTTCATAGCTTTTTACGACAATGCCTTTCCCCGCGGCAATCGACAAAAACCAAAGCATATGACAACTCGAGAGCGACGCGACAAATGCTTCCTCAGGATCGACAGCCTGTTCGCTCGACATCGGCAGCGGCACAGCGTGCGGCGACGCCGACGCGTGCACCTCGACCCCGCCGTCGAAGATCCATTTATGGACTCGGCCATACTTATTGTCGATAAACGCATCGTCGTCGCCTTTCTTCCACTGCACTCTTACCAAATATGACATATTCTGAAATTTCCTCACCACGCATCGTATCGTAACCTTATCCTGGGGTGCCTTCACTTTCGCACTTTGCTCCGTCCTTTCGAGTATCATCCCGTATTTTCGATCCTGGCCGGAAAGCGACAATTTGTATATAATTGGGCTATTATATCATCAATTAAAACTCACTTCAGAAACCTGATTTCGCATCGCGCGGCCGACGTTCGATATTTACAAGACAAATTTACCAACGAAAATATTGAATAAGAAAATTAGTGCGATCCAAGCAACTAATTGACCGATTTCCTGCCTCAAACGAAACGTATATATCCGATCGATAAAGCGGAGCAATTTTGAGAATATTTTTTTATTTCACTGTGTTTTGTTTTTTCTTCAGCGTGGAAGTTTTTGCGCAGCCGTCGAAGATCGCGGTAAAACCTGGGATTGAAGAAATTTATCTTGCGAAGGACGATGGAGAAGGCAAAGCGGGAGAGGTTGCGGCGCACTTTTTGACGACGGATGTTCCGATCCACTGCGTCGTTTTGTTTGACTCGGCCGAACCCGTTACCGTAAAGATGAATCTCGTCGCTGTCAGCGTACTGCGCGTACCGGCGGAATCGAAAGTTGTCTCAACAAGCTACACTACAAAACAGGATCAGAATCGCGTAAATTTTTCGGGCCAGCCCGATGGTTCGTGGATCGCGGGAAAATATCGCGCCGACATTTTCATCAATAACACGTTCGCTGGAAAATTGAATTTTGAAATCCGCCGACCGTCTTCAACGGTAAAAGCGGTTTTGAACCTTCGGTCGAAACAACCTTCCCAACCGAAAGTCGTACAACGAAAACGAAACAGATAGCCTAATGCCGCAAGCGCAAGAATGCCCGAAGCACAAGCCGCGGGCATTCTATTGTTAATTTTCGTTCGGTTTACCAGCGGTTTGATCCTCCGCCGTAGCCGCCACCGCCACCACCACCGCGATTACCGCCGCCTCCGCCGCCGCCACGACTACTGCCGCCGCGACCGCCTCCGCCGCCACTCCCCCCGTAACCGCCGCCGCCATAGCTGCCACCACCGCCCCCAGCGCGATTTTCACGGGGCTTGGCTTCATTGACTTTTAACTCACGACCATTTACCTCTTTTCCGTTAAGTTGATCGATGGCGTTTTCACCTTCTTCCTTTGAAGACATTTCGACAAAGCCGAAGCCGCGCGAGCGGCCGGTGTCGCGGTCTTCGACGACGGTTGCCGATTCGACCGTTCCGACCGTGGCGAACAATTCCTGTAGTTCGTTGTTCGACGTGTCAAAGGAAAGATTTCCTACATAGAGCTTCATTGACATACTAATATTTTCCTTGTTCCCTCTTTTGCAAGGGACGAAAAGAAGTTTCGAATGCGGTGTTACTTCGGAGAAACGGTCGGCCCGCGAAGAATTGCGCTTCGGAAAGCTCAAAATCAGAGCTACTTCTATAACCTTAAAAACTTACCTGCCTCTCGAACTTCCAAAAACGCCGTCGAATAAAATTTATCAGTCGGGGCGCACCACCGTTGATGCGCGAGAGAAGGATTACCAATTATCAATGATGCACGGATTACCCTGCACTTTGCAAGTAGATTTTTAGAATCGTCGAAATAGTATGCGGCGATGTCGAAACTTCCGACAACCAGATTCTGTTGTTATAGGATATTTTCAAACGGAAGTTGCGGTCGAACCCATTCTGAAGGTGTTTTCGTTGAAAATCAGATAGCGCCTTGCGCTTGACGACTTTCACGCTCGGTTTTGAACCAAGACACAAATTTCTTAATTCCTGCCTCGATCTTTGTCTTCGGTACATAATTTAGAAGCTTTTTCGCTTTTGAAATATCGGCAAATGTTAGCGGAACATCGCCGGGCTGCATAGGTTGGCGGTCAATTATCGCCTTCATGCCGAGATTTTCTTCCAATAGCCCGACTAATCTTGTCAATTCGACCGTTTGCGATTCGCCGAGGTTAAAGATGTCGTGCTTCGCTCCGTCGTATCCAATTGCCGCGCGCACGCCCTGAATAATGTCGTCGATGAAAGTATAATCGCGTCTGGTCGTGCCATTGCCAAACATCTGGATCGGCTGATCTTCGGAGATGAGTTTACAAAATTTATGAATCGCGAGATCGGGCCTTTGTCGAGCGCCGTAAACGGTAAAAAACCGCAGGCAAACTGTACGCATATCGAATAAATGCGAATATGTGTGACAGAGTAGCTCTCCGGCCGCTTTCGTAGCTGCATACGGCGAGATCGGCAGATTAATGCGGTCCTCTTCCGAAAAAGGCACCTTGCTGTTAATCCCGTAAACCGAGCTCGACGATCCGAAGACAAACTGCCTGATTCCAAAGTCCCTTGCAAGCTCCAAAAGATTCAGTGTGCCGTTTATATTCGTCTCGGCATATAATTTTGGGTGGCAAAGCGAAGGCCGGACTCCCGCACGAGCAGCCAGATGGACAATGCATCCGAACTCGTTTTCATCGAAAACCTTCCGCAAGGCTTCGTTGTCGCAGATGTTGGTTTGAAAAAAACGATAGTCGGGGTCGGAAAGATGGGCTTCAATATTGCGGCGTTTTATTTCAGGCGAGTAAAAATCGTTTAGGTCGTCGACGACGGCAATGTTCCAACCCCCTTCGCGTAAAAGCGAATCAACCAGGTGCGAACCTATGAACCCGGCGCCGCCGGTAACCAAAATACTTTTATTCACAATTTAGCTGTTATTTGAGGAGACAATCTTCAGAAGCAAAATATCACGATTTTTATAGATATTGCAAAAATGCTGATCAAAAAGGCTGTTTCAAAATGTACCCATAGAGGCATGATTAGTCACGTTTATTATCGTGGCACTCAGTTTGCAAAGTTTTTTTGCTTGTCATTCTGATTTAACGTTCTCTATACTTGGAAATGGTATTTCTACGTCTCCAAGGAGAAATTATTTTGCAACCAAAAGTTCATCGAGGGCGACTTACTGCCGAGGGATTTCGCTTCGCAATCGTGGCCAGCCGCTGGAACGATTTTTTGACCTCTAAGCTGATCGAGGGCGCTCTTGACGCTTTGGAAAGGTTCGGTGCGGAGGAAAACGAAGTGGAGATATTTAAGGTCCCGGGCTCTTTTGAGCTGCCGTTGACCTCTTTGAAAGTAGCTCTGAGCGGCAAGTTTGACGCGGTTATAGCAATCGGTGTGGTTATTCGCGGCGAAACTCCGCATTTCGACTACGTTGCCGGCGAGGCGGCAAAAGGCGTCGGTCAGGCCTCTATGCAGACCGGCGTGCCGGTACTCTTTGGAGTTGTTACTGCAAACACGCTTGAACAGGCGATAAATCGCTCAGGTGTAAAGGCCGGAAACAAGGGTTATGAGGCAGCTATGTCCGCCATTGAGATCGTCAACCTGTATCGGGAAATGAACGCTCAGGAAGAGCAGGTGAAAGGTAAAGATAAGGTTTTTCCGCATGTCGTTTGAAAAGTCAGGAAAGAATTCGGGAACACGTCGGAAAGCACGCGAATCGGCTTTGCAAATGTTATTTGCGGCTGATGTGCTCAAGGGCGAAAGTGACGTCTTGACACGCGATTATTGGGCTGAACTAGGTGAGACGGACATCGATGAAAAAACACGTGATTTCGCAAATAATCTTGCCAGCGGAACCCTTAGGGATCTCGACAAAATAGACGACAAAATTCGCACTCGCGCCGAACATTGGCGTATCGAAAGAATGGCGATTGTCGACCGCAATGTTCTGCGGCTTGCAGTCTTCGAATTCCTCTTTGAGGACACGCCCCACACTGTCGTGATAAACGAAGCCCTTGAGATCGCCCGCCGTTTTTCCACATTCGAAGCCACGCAGTTTATCAACGGTATTCTCGACGCCATCAAACTCGATCTCGAGAAAAACACTGAAACCGAAATCTCCAAGCCGGCCAACAAATCCCGAGCGTCTTCAAATTAAATCCTCAAGAATCTTCAATAAAAAATCCCTTTTCTTCGTATACCGTAGTCCCTTATAATATTCGTCATTCAGGTTCGCGCTTATATTTAAACTGGTTTTGCGTTAAAATATCTATTGGACTTGTTGAAAGTAACTAAAGGAATTAATACGAAAGTGAGCGAAAAGACAACGAATTTATCGGAATATATTTCAGAAAATTTTGGCGCGAATGCCAGTTATGTCGAAGGCTTACTGACTCGGTATCAATCTGATCCGAATCTGGTTGACGAATCGTGGCGCGTATTTTTCGGTGATATGCTTGAGGCGACTAACGGACAAGGCTCGGCACCACAGGCGGAAACGCGGGCCGCAGGAAGCGTGTCTTCTCCTGCCAAGCCAAAGGAAGCCCCCATAGAACCGGAAAAGCCCAAACCAGCCCCCAGCCCGGCCGCCGATACCGTGGCCAAACCGCTCGTTGGCGCGTCGAAAAAGATCGTCGAGAATATGGAGCAGAGCTTGACGGTTCCGATTGCGACCAGCGTTCGCAGCATTCCCGTTAAAGCTCTGTTCGAAAATCGAAACTTGATCAATGATCATCTTATTGCATCGGGTCGCGGCAAAGTTTCGTTTACTCATGTGATCGCCTGGGCAATAATCAAGGCCGTCAAAGTTTACCCGCAGATGAATCACGGATATGGCGTCGTAAATAACGTTCCTTCCCGCCTCGAACACGAGAACATAAATCTGGGTATCGCGATCGATATCGAGAAAAAAGACGGATCGCGCAATCTCCTCGTACCCAGCATAAAAAGCACGCAAAACATGAACTTTGCGGAGTTTTTATCTGCTTACAATGAGACTGTCAAAAAAGCCAGAGAAGGAAAATTAGGTATCGAGGATTTTCAGGGCACGACGTTTTCGCTGACGAATCCCGGTACGATCGGAACGGTCGCTTCAAACCCGAGGCTCATGGCCGGACAAAGCGCGATTGTCGCGACCGGTGCAATTGAATACCCAGCTGAATTCCAGGGAATGACCGCCGCAGCCCTTTCTCAGATCGGCATCAGCCGCACGGTTACTCTAACAAGTACCTACGATCATCGCGTTATACAGGGAGCCGAAAGCGGCTTGCTTCTGGCAAAGATTCACGAATTTATTATCGGACAGCACGGGTTTTACGATGAGATATTCGGGGCATTGGAAATTAATTATCCGCCGCTTCGATGGGCCGAGGATTACAACCCATCGCTTTTTGGCGGCGACCATTTTAGCGAACAGATCGAGAAGCAGGCGAATGTTTTGCAGCTCATTAACGCATATCGAATACGCGGTCATCTGCTGGCCGACATTGATCCGCTGAATATGACATCGCATCATTCAGCCGAACTTGATTTGGCGAATTTCGGCTTGACGATCTGGGATTTAGACCGCGAATTTATTACGGGGGGCCTGCACGGAGAAAAAACAGCAACGCTTCGCCGCATTCTCGACATTCTCCGAAAGGCTTACTGCGGCAAAGTCGGCATTGAATATCGACATATCCAGAGCAAGGAAGAAAAAGAGTGGATCAGGGCGCGAATTCGCGAGCATTTTGTCGACACGGAATCTTTGCCGGTTGATACTAAAAGGGAACTATTGCAAAAGCTGATCGAAGCCGAGCAGTTCGAGCAGTTTCTTCACAAAAAATATCTCGGGCAGAAACGCTTCTCGCTCGAAGGCTGCGAAACGGTTATTCCGATGCTTGACCAGCTTGTCGAAGGTGCGGCCGCTCGCGGCGTCGATGAAATATATTTGGGAATGGCACATCGCGGACGCCTGAATGTACTGTCCAATATAGTCGGCGATCCCGATAAAGGCGATATGGCCGAACGCATTTTTACCGTTTTTGAGGGAACTTCGCACCCTAGTTTTCCAGCCGACGAAGGTGACGTTAAATATCATCAGGGCGCCGTCGGATTGCGAAAAACCAAGGCTGGGAAGGAGCTTCGCATTCAGCTTTCTTGTAACCCGAGTCATCTCGAATTCGTAAATCCGGTTGTGGAAGGGATGGCCCGCGCCAAGCAGGACGATCTTCGCAACGGCGAGCAGAAATCGCGCGAAGAAGTTTTCGATATTGTGATGCCGGTGCTTTTGCATGGCGACGCAGCATTTTCCGGTCAGGGCATCGTGATGGAAACGCTCCAGCTTGCAAGCCTTCCCGGTTATCGAACCGGCGGCACGATACATGTCGTAATAAATAATCAGATCGGCTTTACGACCGGGCCCGAATCCGGTCGCAGTTCGATTTACTCGACCGATGCCGCTCAGATCACGCAGACACCGATCTTTCATATCAACGGCGATGCGCCTGAAGCCGCGTCTCGGGTAATTCAAATAGCTTTAGATTATCGGAAGCAGTTCGACAAGGATGTCGTGCTTGACCTTGTCGGATTCAGGCGGCTCGGACATAACGAGGGCGACGAACCGAGCTACACGCAGCCGGTAATGTACGCACGCGTAAAAGCGCATCCGGGAACGCGTCACCTTTATGCGGAGCAGCTTATTCGGGAAAACGTCATCACGGAAAACGATCTGGCGAAGATGACGAACAAAGTTATCGAGAAATACGAAGGAATTCTAGGGCGCGCGAAACAAATTGCTGCTGAAAAACCGAAAAAGACGGATTTAAATCCGCCTACGCCGGAAGAAGACGGTTCAAGCGTTCTGCCGACCGGTGCGGACAAAGAATCGCTTCGTATTGCGTCGGAAAGGATTTCGATCGTTCCCGAAGGCTTTCACGTCAATCCGAAAATGGTCGGCCAACTCGCCCGCCGTGCAAAAATGGGGACCGGCGAAATTCCGATGGATTGGGGGTTTGCCGAAGCGATGGCGATCGGATCCCTTGTTTTGGAAGGTTATCCGATTCGTCTCAGCGGACAGGATTCGGGACGCGGTACATTCTCACAGCGACACGCTTCGATGTACGACACGCTCACTGGCAAAAGATGGTCGCCTTTGACGGAACTTCGCAACGAAGCGAATCCTAAGGCTCGTTTTTACGTTTTTGACAGTTCACTTTCGGAATCGGGCGTGCTTGGTTTTGAATACGGTTATTCAGTCATTTGCCCGAACGATCTTGTGATGTGGGAAGCTCAGTTCGGTGATTTTGCAAACGGCGGGCAAGTGATAATCGACCAGTATGTTGCAGCTTCCGAAGACAAGTGGCAGCAGAAATGCCGGCTTGTCATGTTGCTTCCGCACGGGTACGAAGGCCAGGGTCCGGAGCATTCTTCGGCAAGGCTTGAGCGTTTTCTACAGCTTTGCGCTGAGAATAATTTGCAGGTTTGCTACCCGACCACGCCGGCACAGTATTTTCATCTTCTTCGACGTCAGGCGAGGCAGGAAACCGTGCGGCCGCTTATCGTAATGACGCCCAAAAGCCTTTTGCGTTTGCCTGCCGCAAGCTCGACAATCGATCAACTGCAAGGCGGCGGGTTTCAGCCCGTGATGGACGACGCTAGGATCTCGGACAAATCGGCGGTCGAGCGCATCGTGCTTTGCAGCGGAAAGGTATTTTACGATCTCGAGGCCGGCCGCGAAGAATCGAATCAGCGCCGGGTCGCCGTAATTCGGCTCGAACAGTTTTACCCGTTCCCGGCCGAAAAATTGAAAGAGATCTTCGCTTCATTTCCCAAGGCAACACAGCTTTTCTGGACGCAGGAAGAGCCGAAAAATATGGGCGGCTGGAGCTTTGTCGAGGATCGGCTGCGAAAGGTCAAACCCGAAAATGTCGAACTGCGGTATGTCGGCAGAGCCGTTTCCGCATCGCCGGCAACGGGCTCTTACGCGATCCATGAAATGGAACACAAACAGATTGTCAATGACTCATTGATCGTGGATACCGACGAAATTTCGGCCGCAAGCGAACCGAAAGTCTCTGAAAAACTCGCTCCAGCCGGCGCGTAAAGACGTGTATTCGAAACATCGACTTAGTTATTATAATTAGATAGTGTTGATATTTTAGGGGACGAATTTAATAGCGTCGAGTACAAATCCGACGTGGAGAAAAAAAGCGCCGAGTCACTGAAAGGGACAATTTACTCGACACTTACAGCGTCGGTGCGTTTTCGTTATCGATCGGTTTTGCACCCGCTGCTGTCAAATCTGTCCGCTTCGCGGATGTTAAGGAAACAGCTTGGATGTCGGAGAAAATACTAGGCATAATTTTAGTTTCATAGCAATTTACTCGTTTGATTGGAGTATTTGGAATAAGACTATCGCTTCAGTTTTGTTATTTTTGAGCGGCATCATTCTCCTTCTACACGATGTTGATTCTGAATTTTGCCGAACATTGAATCGCGTAATTACCACAGTCAGCCTGATATTAGCTCTTTTTTCATCATTGAAATCATTTTCTTTGGTTAAAGGGACTTTTTCATTTTGCCGAAGCGACGAAGCGTGTTTTAATACGCTTCGCCGCTTTTTTTGCAAAGGTGTGGTATTTTGCATCGTTATTAATAACGACCGTCGCCTATGCACAAATTTTTAACGATTCCGATAAGTCTCGTTTTGGCGGTGTCGTCGGCATGTCAGGTGCAGGAATTAACCACGCCGCGGGCGATCGCTGAAGTCAGCCCGACACCGACTGCGAAACCGTCTGACAACGGTCCGATCACGATTGCGGCTGTCGGTGATATTATGCTCGCGTCGCCGTTTCCGAACGAGTCGCGAATGCCGGTGAAGGATGGCGTGGATCTTTTAAAAGACGTAGCGCCGGTTCTCTCCGCGGCCGACATCGCGTTTGGAAATATGGAAGCGCCGATTGTCGATGACGGCGTTTCGGAAAAATGCCCTGAGCCGAAACCCGTGCCACCGGGTCAGCCGCCGGCGCCGGTTCGCTGTTTCGCGTTTCGAATGCCGACGCGGTATGCGAAACATTTAAAAACGGCCGGTTTCGACGTGCTCAGCGTGGCAAATAATCACGCCTCCGATTTCGGCGAAGCGGGTCGGGCGAGCACTCGCAGAACGCTCGACGCATTTGATATCAAACATGCCGGCAGCGATCGGACGCGATTTTCGACTGCCTATTTGGAAGTAAAGGGCCGCACGGTCGCTTTTATCGGATTTGCTCATAACGCAATCTCGCCGAACGTCAATGAGCTGGAAGCTGCCCGTCGTTTCGTAACCGAGGCAGACAGAAAAGCCGATATCGTCGTCGTCTCGTTTCACGGCGGAGCCGAAGGCTTGGGCGCACAAAACGTTCCTCGAAGCACCGAGCTTTTTCTCGGCGAAAAGCGCGGCAACCTGCGGCTGTTTGCGCGCACCGTTATCGATGCCGGTGCCGATCTTGTTCTCGGCCACGGCCCGCACGTTTTACGTGGAATGGAAATTTACAAAGACCGGCTTATCGCGTATTCGCTGGGAAACTTTGCAACATACGGCTGGTTCAAACTCCAGGCCGAAACGGCGCTGACCGTCGTTCTCGAAGTGGATTTAAACGCGGACGGAGAGTTTATCAGCGGCAAGATTCATTCCGCAAAACAGGAAGGTCTTGGTGTCCCCGTTCTTGACAAAACAGGAGCAGCGGTGAAGAAAATGCGTGCGTTGTCGGCGACGGATTTCGGAATATCGGCTCCGAAAATTGCCAATGACGGCGCTGTTTCGGTAAAATAGTCTTTTAATTCGAAAATAAATTCAGGAGTAGATTGATGGCTAATAACATTGTCGGCTGGTTTGAGGTTTACGTTGATGACATGGGCCGGGCGAGGGAGTTTTATGAATCCGTTTTCAAGCTCAAACTCGAAAAACTTCCGGCTCCGGACGTGGAGATGTGGAACTTTCCAATGGAAACAGATGCAACGGGTGCATCCGGAGCGCTTGTTCACATGGCCGGCCTTAGCGCCGGCGGAAACAGCACGCTGGTTTATTTTAGCTGCGAGGACTGTGCGAATGAGGAAAGCAGAGTAGTTCCGGCCGGCGGACGCGTCGAGCGGCCGAAGATGTCGATTGGCGAGTACGGCTTTATTTCACTTGTTTACGACACCGAAGGCAACATGATCGGTCTGCACTCGCAAAAGTAGTGTTGTGGATTTATTTCTTTTCCTTCTGCGCCTGCGTGATCAATTTGGTGGCATGATTGCGGGCGATTAGCGGAATGCGCTCGTCGTCGGACAATCTTTTTAGAAACGGAATCATCTGCCTGGAGTCCGAAATTTCATTTCGGCGAATAAGCGAATCCAGGGAATCGAGCAGCCTCGGAGATTCCAGCGGTTGATTCTCGCGGGCGAGGGTAATGTCGAAAATCCAAATATACTGGTTGCCGATTTTTCGATATTCGTCGATAAGAGTTTTGGCATCTTTATTCTGCGTGTAATTGAACGCAGTCACTCGCTCGCGGCCTTCTTTCTTCAACCAAAACTTCATCGAGCCGAGATGAGAATAATCTTTTTCGTACTGGTAATTTTCTGTTGAATTCAAAAAATCGAGAGATCCGAGAGCCCCGTTGATTCGTTCAAGCGCGGCCGGCGAAACCTCGACCGGATCGGAGATCGGCCCGTCCGCACCTTTTTTGGTAAAGGTAATCGTGCCTTTTCCGGAGTCGTCATGCTGGATAAGAATCGTCGACACCACAAAATTCGGTTGAGAAAATTCGTAGAAATATGAAGGAACTGTTTTATTCGCAGCTTTTTCATTTGATGCGGCGGCAGCTGTCCGCCGATTCGATTTGTCCTGCGAATTGCCGCTTGCCGGGCGCTCGTTTTTCTTTAAAGGTGCATCGGTTGGAACAGCAGCAGTTTCAGAATTACCGGTTTTTAACGCAACTGGCGGCAAAGCCTTTTTGTCGGTGTTTTTTTTCCGCTTTGTTTGAGACGAAACGGCGAACGAGGCTGACAAGATCAGCATGGCACACAGCAGACGCCGACGGCGTTTTACCCTTGATTGCATAACAATATATTTACGAGTGGTTTTATTATTTGTTCGGCCTTTCACCGCGGTTTGATGCAAAAACCGGGACGCGGGGTTTATTTACCTGATAAATAGGGATGAATAATCTTAGTCGAATTTTACGGAAACAACCTTTGACACGCCGGGCTCCTGCATAGTCACGCCATAGAGGGCACGGGCGGCTTCCATTGTCCGCTTGTTATGCGTAATTACAATAAACTGAGTATTTTCCGACATTTCGGCAATCTTATTTACAAACCGTCCGACATTGGCATCATCGAGAGGCGCGTCAACTTCGTCAAGCAAACAAAATGGCGACGGGCGATATTTGAAGATCGCAAGAACAAGGGCAATAGCCGTCATCGCTTTCTCGCCACCGGAAAGGAGAAGTATATTTTGCAGGCGCTTGCCCGGCGGCTGCGCGACGATCTCGATTCCGCCTTCCAGAATGTCATCCGATTCAAGTAAAGTCATTTCCCCGCGGCCGCCGCCGAAAAGCTCCTGGAAAAACTCGACAAAATTCACGTTAACCGCTTCGAAAGCCTGCTTGAATTTTGCCCGCGACCTCTCCTTTATCTCGCGTAGAGCTTCCTCCGCCGATTCTATGCTGTCGATAATGTCCTTTCTTTGAGATATGAGAAAATTGAGCCGCTCTTCGGTCTCGCCCAATTCCCCAACCGCCAGCATATTGATGGCCCCGAAATCATCGAGTCTTTGTCGTTGTTCTTCTACTTCCGCCTTGGCATTTTTGAGATCGAAATCCGCGCGGGTTGTTTCATTCTCCAGGAGACCGACAAGGGAAATGTTCAGTTCCTGATTACAATTGTCGTTGAGGTTCTTTAACTGTGTTACGGCTTCGGTCTGGCGGATCTCGATCGCACCCCGCTCATTCATAGCCTCGCCGGATTTCCGATTTAAATCCGCAAGGTCGCGGCTCGCTGCGTCGGCCGTTTTGCGGGCCGATTTTACTGCTTCGACCGACGCATCCAATTGAACTTGCTCGTTAAGTGAGTCGTCGTCTGCCGAGGCGATCTTTCCAGCAATTTCTGAAATGGAAGCACGTAAATGTTTGATCTTCTTGTCGGTTTCGACGATCTCAAAATTCTGCAATCCTGCCCGGGACTCAAGTTCTTTTTCCTCATTTTCGAGGCGGCGAAGAGCGGACTGCACCGACCGCCGACGTTCGGCGGATGTGGCTGCCAGCGTTCTTTTTTGATTAACGGTCGCGTTTTCGGTATCCGATTCGGAACGCGCCCTGTTTAAAGCTTTGGAAATGCCTTCGAGATCAATGGACACCTCCCGTCTGAGCTTTTCCGCGTTGTCGCCATTCAACGCAGCATCCGCGATTTTAATGTGGAGCTCGGCAACTTCGGTTTCGATTTGTTTTCTCTCCGCGGTGATCACTTGTTTATGACGTTTCGCTCGTTCGATTTCCTGCAGTATCGATTTTTCCTGTGCTTCCAGACCGAGCACGCCCCGCTCGACCTTGAGGATAAGCGACTGTAGATCGACGGTTTTTTCTTCCCAGTCAGTCAGTGCCTTCCGATTCGATTCTGTTTCGGCTTCCGAGCCTTCGATTTCCTTTCCAAGTATTTGAACCCTTTTCCCGAGACCAGCGAGTTCTCGTTTGAAGGCGAGGAGCGAGGAGTTCTTTTCTTCGTAAGTGTGGCTTCCGCCAACAAAAAGCTTCCCACCGACGATCATTTCACCCTCGAAATTAACGAAAATGTCACCGCTTTTTTTCTTCAAGACACCAAAGTTTTCCACGAGTTCAGCCGCTAATTCACGAGGGAACACCTGTCTCAAAACGTCGAGGAGTTCATCGGACGCACCTAACATTTCTTCGATTAGAAGCTTATCTTGCGAAGGGCGCAGCTTTCTCTTCTTTAATTGTGAATTCGAGACGACGAGGCTGGCAATCCGGCCGGTTTCGTTCGTATTAATCCATTCATCTATTTTTTTCGCGTCCGCGGCCGTTTCAACAAGTACAGTCTGCAAAAAACCGCCGAAAAGGCTTTCTACCGCCTTTTCGGCTCGCTCGTCAATATTTAGAAAGTCCGCTAATACACCGGTCAAGAGAACTCCGACCTTGCTCTGTTCCGCAAAGAGTTTTTGAACCTGCGGGGCATAAACCGCGCGTTTTTCCTCCAATTCCTGGAGCGTGTCGAGTCTGTGTTTTTTGCGCGAAAATTCCTCCTGCAATTGTCGGAGAAAAGCTTCCGATTTTCGAAGAGCGTCACGGGCCGCCGCCGAAACGATAAGGATTTCCTTTTTCTCGGCATGGAGGCCTTGCAATTTTTCCTGCTCGGCAGCGAGATCATCGGTGAATTTCACGGCCTCAGCCGAATATTCCGCAAAAGTATTATCCGCACGGACGCTCTCACGTCCCAGACTTTGGCGATGTTCCTCGAATCGTTCGAGATTAAAATTGAGCTGACGACGGATCTCGTTGAACCGTTCGACGGCAGCAGTATGCTGCAGTAACGAACCCCGGCGAAGGTCAAGCTCCGCCTCTATTTGCCTGAGCTCATCAACTTTACCCGCGTACTTTTTCTCGGCCTCAAGCAGAATAAGCTGTGATGCGTGGGTCTCGGCCCTTTCCTTTTCATCTTCTTTTTTCAGCCGTCCGATCTCGGATTTCGTAAGTTTTAGGCGCTGCGAGACCGCTTCAATCTCTGTGCGAAGAGCTTCCGAATGGTGATTTAGATTAACGATTTGTTCAGATTGGTAGCGATGCTCCCGATCGGCGCGGTCGCGCTCAAGGGCAATTTCGGAATGCAGGCGGCGAAGTTCGGTGAGATTCTCTTCGACCGAGCGTGCATTTTCGGTCGCGGCGCGAAACGCTTCTTCCTTCTCCAATACCTTTGCCGTAAATCCGTGCTCAATCTTGACCGCTTCCTCGAGCTTGCCTTCCAAGTCACTGATCAGGGTTGAGTAATGCTGTCCTTCGGCTGTAAAAAGTTGTCGAACCAGGATTCGAAATTCTTCCTGTAAAGTTATGAAACGTCTGGTTTTACCGGCTTGCCGACGGAGTGAGTTTGCCTGTTTATCGATCTCCGAAACGATATCGGAGATGCGTCCGAGGTTCGTTTTGGCGGAATCGAGGCGGGACTCGGCGGCACGCTGACGAGTGCGGAATTTCGAAATTCCGGCCGCTTCCTCGATCAAATTTCGCCTGTCGGATGGCTTTGCGGATAATATTTGTCCGATCCGGCCTTGTTCAACAATTGCATAATGGGCGCCGGAAAGCCCCGTCCCGGCAAAAAGATCCTGGATGTCGCGAAGCCTGCATGACTTGCCGTTTAGATGATATTCGCTCTCGCCCGAAAGATAAAGCCGGCGCGTGACGGATACGGCCTCGCCCGGCGTGAATTCAAGGGCAACGGATCGCGGGCGCCAACGCCTTTTCTTTTTTATCGTTCTCTCGACCGTTTGAATCGAGCCGACCTGTGCCGCCTGAACCGTCTCAACATCGACTTTATCGGCGTGAAAACCGTTATCGTCAATTTGGAGCGTGGAATGCGGACCGTGGATTTCCGCGTCGACGACATCTATATCGCCAAAATCGATGGCATTTTCATCGATCGAGCTCAGGGCTTCATCGATGTCTTCGAGCTCACTTTCTCCGATGTTGAATTCATCATCGTCGCGAACCAGATGAAGAACCACCTCGGCCATGCCGCTCGGTTTTCGATTTTTGGAGCCCTGAAAAACAACGTCCTTCATCTCGCCGCCGCGCAAGGATTTTGCCCGCTGCTCGCCGAGCACCCACGAAATACAATCGGAAACATTGGACTTGCCGCAGCCATTCGGGCCGACGACCGCCGTGATCCCGTTACCCGTGAAAACTATCTCGGTATAATCGGCAAACGATTTAAATCCGGTGATTTCTAAACGCTGGAGCTTGAACATTCTATAGTGCTTAGGAAAGAAGACAGCACTATATTTTGTTGTATTATAAGATTGAAGTCAAACAATTCAGTCCAGAAATGGCTCAATTAAATATAGTGAGAAACGCGGCTAACAGCTGCATTTTTCTAGAAATCGAACCGCATGCCCAGACGGATCTGCCGTGGGCGGTAGGTTCGGGTGGGAATAAGAAATTCCTGCTCAAAGGCTGCTGTTCCGACATTCTCAAAATCGATAAATTCCGAGCCGAAACTAAAGACGCGAGAATTGAGAATATTGTTTATTTCGGCATTCAAGCGTAACCGAAACCGATCGGTAAAACGAATCTCTCGGCTGAAATTCATATCGAAAATAAAAAGGTTCGGGCCGCGTCCAGCGTTCCGTGGGAGATTTCCACCACCGCGGCCGATCAAAGGTAGCGAGAAAGAAGTTGCGAGTGCAGGATCTATAGGATCGCCGGGATTGCGAAACCGCAAAATACTGAGATCGCCGGTGAAATCCGGGCGGTCCGTACTCGAATTATTAAGATTTCGATCGACACCTGTTCCTATGTTAAACGGAGCGCTCGAACCGAGCCGGAGAATCGGCGAGACACGAAGCCCGAGGAGATGTTTCGGCAAATCGAATGTGCCCGAAAACGAAAAGCGGTGCCGGCGGTCTTGCAACGCCCGCGACAATTCTCCCGGAAAATCAGCTTCGAATTGCGCGTTCGTCGTATTATTGTTGCCGTCGTCGGTCAATTTCGACAGCGTATAAACACCTCGGAACGAGGCGCTGAATCCGAGACCAAGCCTGCGAGTGCGCCTACGCATTTCCACTATCAATCCATTGTATTGACTCGTGCCGATCGATGCGACCTGTTCGATAGAATCATTGATATTTGGGAGCGGCCTGGCCGTCTCGGGGCGTGAAGCAAGAGCAGTTCGCGCCCGGCCAATCGGCGACGTGGCGGTTACGGATCGATTAGATGTAGCAAGGTTTACAGTGGTTATCCCGCCTACCGTTGATACGCCCGATGTATCATTAGCACCACCATTCACGAAACGAAGATTGCCGGTGGTAAAGCTTCTGACCAGAAAATCATTGAAATCGGTGAAACCGCCTGGCAGGCGAAACCCGTTGATATTAAACTCACGAAAAAGACGAATGGTTTTGTTGTAGGTGTAATTGGTTTCGAAAACAAAACCTTCACCGATCTCGCGCTCAAAGCCTACATTGAATTGATAACTTTCCGGAACCTGCAAAGTCGGATCGATCCGCCGCTGCTGATTCGAAGCGTTGTCAGCAGGGTTTACGAAACCGGCGGCTGCCCCGGGAATTGCCATTATCTCATCCCGAGTCGGTGCAGTCGGGAAACCAGTACTAACTAGCCGTAGAAAGGCGCATCTCGGCGACGGTTCGTTTGGATTTGTGAAACAGTCTATACTGCTTCCGCTTGCCGGTCCGGCGAGGACGTTACTGTCAAAGTTGCCGAGAACCCGCTGTGTGTTAAACGTAAAATCGTCCACCGTGCGGAGGAGTACACGGTTGTAAAATATTCCGGCGCCGACACGGATAACTCCTTTGTTGTCCTTAAACGGTGCATAGGCAATCGCGGCACGCGGCCCGAAATTGTTATTGTCGTCAATAATGCTTTCATTTTCGTACCGCAAGCCCAAGCTCAGGGTCACGTTCGGCCGAACGCGCCATTCATCCTGCACAAACAATCCGTAATAAGTATTTTCCTGATTAGATTCAGTACCGAAATTGCGCCGGAAACGTTCTACACGATTATTAATAAAGCTGCTTACTGAGAAAAAGCTATAGGTTCCGGTTGCGTCTCGAAGGTCCAGAGTGTCCGATTTGATACGCTGGGCGTCTACGCCAAATTTCAGAGTGTGTCGGTCAATGACCGCGTTTAACGTGTCCTGAAATTGATAGCGGACTTCCTTACGAGTGCCGGGAAAATTGAAATTAGTTACGGCAGTCGAATTTCCGGTGATCAGAGTTCCGCTGCGGCGATCCGCCGTCGGCGTTGATAAATTATCGACGAGAGTGATCAGAATAACCGGGTCGTTGGGATTTGCCGAAGCAAAATTCGGCTCGAAAACCGAATATTGAAAGCGGAACTGATTGACGACTTTCGCATTGAAAACATAATTATCCGTGAATTTGTACGCATCGGTGTTGCGGGACGGACCTTGAATCGCCTCTTCGAGCCTGCTGGTTGCATTGCGAAACTGACGTGCATTTCGCCGCCGCCCGAATTCGTAATTGAAAGTAAGCGAGTGGTTATCGGTGAAATTGTGATCGAGCCGCGCCGAGAAATTGTGGTTCCTTGACGGCGTCGGCACGATTGCCACAAATGGTGCTACAAAGGCCGGAGACGTAGTATTGGTCGGAGCTTCGCTTCGCTGCGGGCCTCCCGTTGAAACCGGGAGCGCAAAATTCGGATTTTGGCCAACGGGAACGATCGTATCTATGCGTGTCGTGTCGGAAAGATTATTGTACTCGTAACCCGTAAAAAAGAATGTCCTGTTCTTAAAATAGACCAATGGAATCGGGCCCGACAGTGTAAAACCGGGGTTGTACTCACTGAACGGCAAACGCTCCAAACCGGGAATCCGGCTATTGTTATAATAAGTATTGGCGTTCAGACTTTCGTCGCGAAAATAAAGGTATGCACGTCCGCGGAAGTTTTTTGAACCCGCCCGGGTCCGAATGTTAACGCGTCCGCCTGATGCCCGGCCGTATTCCGAGGAGAACTGGTTGGTAATTACCTGCACTTCAGCAATCGAATCAATCGAAGGCTGAAATCGGTCCTGGGCCAATCTATCATCGTTGTTATCCAGACCGTCGATCGTAATGTTATTGGAATAGGCCGCACCACCGGACAACGAGAAAATACCCGATTCAAGGGGCGTTGGACGCGGGTCATTGTTTGTATTGGTGCCTGCCGCCCTGTCCTCCGCCAAATCGCGCGTCGAAAGCGGTTCTTCCGTCACGCCGCCAAGTGTAAAAACAAAGTCCAGGGGATTTCGCGTGCTATTCGGAAGCTCTTCGATCTCTCGCTGTGTGACGGTTCCGCCGACGATCGTACGCGTGATATCAACCGCCGGTGCATCTTCTTCACTAACGGTGACATTCGTGGACGCTGCGATATCGGCCGGGGTGAGACGAAAATCAAGCTGGACGTTCTGTCCCGAAATTGTTTGCAATCCGATCTTTTCCTGCGGCCCGAAACCCGTCGCCCAGGCCCGGACCCTGTATAAACCGGGTTTTAACTCGATGATTCGATAACGCCCTTCGTCATCTGTCGTAATCGTGCGTTCAACATCGGAGTCGACCTGTGTGGCCGCGACCGCCGCACCGACAACCGCCAAACCGTTCGAATCAGTAATTTTACCGGAGATCGTAACGTCATCGAGGTCTTGCGCGGAAATTTTAGATACACAGAAAAATAAAAGTAACGAAAGGATTACAAGCGAGAGCCTCCCAAAAGGGTTCTTCATTCAACTACTCCTGAATTATTATTGCTGTCTGGGTATGTGAACGGATTATTCTGCCTTAGATGCCGCGGGATTGTAAAGTTGCGAACTCTCGGAATATAAAAATGTTTGTATAAAAGAACAAGAGTCCTTCGTGCAGCTCGTCATATTGCGTGGATATTCCTCTGATTCAGCGAAAATATTTTTTCTCCCTGGAACGGAAGAAAGAAATATTCAGAGGTAACAGGAACAGGAGGAAAGCGAAGTACGCGAAAAATTAACTGCTATTCGCTTTCGTCGGGCGTTTCACGATATTCGATGCGTCGCAAACGCGAAATCGGGATCAGCGCATCCGTTGAGTTGAAGGATTCGACCTGTTGGGAAAATTCACCGGCATGGGTCTTGAGGTATTCGAAGAAACGTTCGAATTCGCGCTGCATAGTGTCCATCTTCTCGCGCATGTTAATTATGATCTCGACACCGGCGAGATTGACCCCGAGCTCACGCGTCAAAGACAGGATGATTTCGAGACGTTCGAGATCGCCGTCTTCGTAAAGACGCGTGTTCCCTATCGAACGCGAAGGTTTTAAAAGCCCTTCTCGTTCGTAAAGACGCAGCGTCTGAGGATGAATATCGTATATTTCCGCAACCGCGCTTATCGTGTAGGTTTTTACTCGCTTCTTCATATCTGTCGTCAGAACCGGGAGCGGTAGCGACGCGGATTCCCGACTACTATCAACTCAATACCGCTCACGGTCCTGATAAATCATTCTAATCCCATGATGCGACGCGGATTTTCAGGGTTCAACTTTTCAAACTGCCTCAGCGCTTCTTTTGTTTCTTCTGAAATGAGGTGAGGCAGCGTGATCTTTACTTCGATAAATTGATCGCCGCGTAATGTCGGGTTTCTCAAACTCGGAAAGCCGCGTTCGCGCAGGCGAAACTTCTGTCCGGACTCAGTACCCGATGGAATCTTAAGCTGGGCTTTGCCTTCGACCGTGGGCACCTCGATCTTGGCGCCGAGTGCCGCTTCGGGAATCGTGATCGGCACGGTTATATAAATATTGTCGCCCTTGCGTTCCAAAAACTTATCCTTGCCGACATTAGTCAAAATAAAGAGATCGCCGGGTTCTGCACCGAGCCGTCCACCGTGTCCTTTTTTTGGAATGCGCACACGCGAGCCCGTATCGACGCCGGCCGGAATTTTGATTTTTACCTGCTCGGTCTTCGGCGTTACGCCTTTGCCGCTGCAGAGCGAACAAGGCTCGCGACGGCGACCCGTACCTTCGCAATCGGGACAAACTTGCGAAAACTGCAGGTGTCCGCCCGATCGCATTACCTGACCCGTTCCCTTGCACGTCGGGCATTGTACAACGGGGCCCCCCGTGTCGCCCGCTCCATGGCACCGTGAACACTGCTCGGACCGGTTGACCGTAATATTTGTCGTCAATCCGGTGAAAGACTCCTCAAAACTTAGGGCAAGCGGTATTTCGATGTCACGGCCTTTTTTTGGCATCGCACGCGGCGGCTCGGGCTGCGCCTGCCGTGCACTGCCGCCGCTGCCGCTGAAAAGATCGGAGAAAATATCTCGGAAACTCGAGCTGCCGCCCGAGCTTGCACCGCTGGTATTGAAATCAAAACCCGAAAAATCGAATCCGCCTGCTCCCGCTCCACTCGACGCCCCCGTAGAGAAAGGCGAATCTGCGTTGAGATTGTCGTTGTAATAACCGAACCGATCGAAAACCTTGCGCTTTTTGTCGTCCGAGAGAACGTCGTACGCTTCCTGAACCTCCTTGAACTTTTCCTCGGCAGTTTTGTCATTCGGATTTACGTCCGGGTGAAATTTGCGCGCCAAACGGCGGTACGACTTTTTAATATCGTCCGTTTTCGCGTCCTTTTTGACACCGAGAATTTGGTAGTAATCTTTCTTCGCCACTTATTTATCATTCGTCGAAGATAGCAAGACGCTCCGACAATTTATCAAATCCGAGAACAATCTCGACCGCCTGACGTACTTCGTTCATAACCTCGGGCGACAGGTGCGTGAAGGTTTTTCCGAGGTTCGATTTTTCGACGGTCTGAATTCCAGTGAGGTTAACAACACAGTCCTCTCTCATACCGTCAGCCGCGGTCAACAAAACTTCGGTTCTTACGTTTCTTATCGTCGTAGTTATAGGAGCTATCGTAACAGCATTAAGCTTTTGGATAAGAGAATCGCGCATTAGAACAAGCACGAAACGACGTTTATCAGGCGGTTTGAATGTGTAGAGAACCACATCACCTTGAACCATCAATCCTCCCAAACTTGTTCCGCCTGCCAAATCTCGTATTCGTCCGGCACTTGAGGTTGACGAGTATAGGCTTCAATAATTTGCCTGTCTATCTCCTCACTTGTGATACTAGTATCGTTTCTCCTGAGCTCTTTTAAAACAGCCCGCTGAATAAACTGATCACGATTTGATGTAACCGCATCTACTCTCGATATAATTGTCTCGTCGATATGTATTTGAACAGTCATAGCTTTATAAAATGAGCGGCGATTTTCACCGCCGCTCCTCATTTTATACTACAACGATTACTTCTTCTCGTCTTCCACGTCGACATATTCGGCGTCGATTACGTTGTCGTCGGGGGACGCGGCAGTGCCCGGATCGCCGTCCGCGCCGGCGCTTGCCGATGAAGCCTGCTCACCTGTTTCGGCTTGGCCTTCCGGCGAAGCCGTGGCCTGGCTGTAAATGACCTCGGCCAGCTTGTGCGAAGCTGTTTGCAAACGCTCGAACGCTGTATTCATTACGTCGGCATCCGTTCCCGCAAGGGCTGTCTTAGATTCCGCGATTGCGGCTTCGATCTCGCTCGAAGCAGCTGCGTCGAGTTTCTCCTTGTTTTCGCTGAACGTCTTTTCCACGCTGTAGACAAGTCCGTCCAGACGATTGCGGGCTTCGATCTCGGCCTTTTTCTTCTCGTCCTCGCCGGCGTGCGACTCGGCTTCTTTCATCATCTTGTCGATTTCTTCCTTCGACAGGCCTGAAGACGACGTGATCGTGATCTTCTGCTCGCGGCCGGTGCCGACGTCCTTGGCGGATACGTTGACGATGCCGTTTGCGTCGATATCGAATGTCACTTCCACCTGCGGAACGCCGCGCGGCGCGGGCGGAATGCCTACCAAGTGAAACTTGCCGAGCGTCTTGTTGTCCGTCGCGAGCGGGCGCTCGCCCTGCATCACGTGAACTTCGACCGATGTTTGATTATCCGATGCGGTCGAGAAGATCTCGGATTTTCGCGTCGGGATGGTCGTGTTGCGCTGGATCATCTGCGTCATAACGCCGCCGAGAGTTTCGATTCCGAGCGTCAAAGGCGTAACGTCGAGAAGCAGTATGTCGGTCTTTTCGCCGCCCAAAACACCGGCCTGAACCGCCGCACCGAGCGCCACGACTTCGTCCGGGTTGACCGATTTATTCGGCTCTTTACCGAAAAAGCCCTTGACCATTTCCTGAACCTTCGGGATACGCGTAGAACCGCCGACGAGCACGATCTCTTCAATGTCTTTCGGCTCGAGTCCCGCGTCCTTTATGGCCTGTTCAACCGGGGGCATAAGGCGTTTTAAGATCGGTTCCACCAACTGCTCAAATTTCGAGCGCGTCAGCTTCATCACAAGATGCTTCGGACCCGATGCGTCCGCCGTGATAAACGGCAGATTGATCTCGGTTTCCATAGCCGTCGAAAGTTCGACCTTTGCCTTCTCGGCCGATTCCTTCAGCCGCTGCAAGGCCATTTTATCGTTCGCAAGATCGATTCCCTGGTCCTTTTTGAATTCGTCGATGATCCATTCGATCAGCACTTCGTCTACGTCGTCGCCGCCGAGATGAGTGTCGCCGTTGGTCGATTTTACCTCGACAACGCCTTCGCCGACTTCAAGCACCGAAATATCGAATGTACCCCCGCCGAAGTCGAACACTGCAATCGTCTCATCCTTTTTCTTGTCCAAACCGTATGCCAGCGCCGCGGCCGTCGGCTCGTTAACGATGCGCATCACATCGAGCCCGGCGATCTTGCCGGCATCCTTCGTCGCCTGACGCTGGGCATCGTTAAAATACGCGGGCACCGTAATGACGGCCTTATCGACTTTCGAGCCGAGATAATCCTCGGCAGACTGCTTTAACTTTTGCAGAACCATCGCCGCAATTTCCGGCGGGCTGTTCTGCTTGCCTTCAACGTTGACGCTGACATCTCCGTTTCCAGATTTTTCTACCTTGAACGGCACTTGTTTGATCTCTTCCTGAACCTCGTCAAACTTGCGTCCCATAAAACGCTTTATTGAATAAAGCGTATTTTCCGGATTCGTCACGGCCTGGCGTTTTGCGACCTGCCCCACCAGACGGTTACCGTCCTTTGCAAACGCCACAACCGAAGGGGTTGTGCGTCCGCCTTCGGAATTTGTAATGATGATCGGCTCGCCGCCTTCCATCACCGCGACCACCGAATTCGTAGTTCCTAAATCGATACCGATAATTTTACTCATTCTTTGTTTCTCCAATTACTAAGATAATTTCACTCTTCCTAAATCAGTTAGCTTACTTGAGCCTTGATGAATTATAATACCTGAGTGTGTCATTGTCAAGTTTATCACGTGCCGACAGCAGAATGAGTTGATTAGCACAATACGAAGATGTCCGGGTAGATTTGGTGGGACTAATAGAGCTTGAACCCCAATACATTTGGCGTGCCGTCCATAGGAGGTTGTCTTTATACGATCAATTTGTTTCGTCGTTCGCGAAATTTAAAAGAATTCCGCAGATTAAATATATTTATTGGTCAGCAAGCTTATCGGCTTCGCGCATAAGTCTCGCGACGTGAAAGATGTAGTGAACCCCCGAGACGAAGGCGAGGAGGGCGACAATCGAGTAGACGGTCGGCAGGTAAAAGCTGTATCCGGCGACGGCGGCAAACAATATCAGCCCTACTGCGAGTACCTGTACAAGCGTGCTGAGCTTTCCGAGCCATGACGGCTTGAAACCTCGAAATCCGGTCATAACATTGATCGCGCCCGCGACCGTTATTATCAATACATCGCGCCCGATGACTGCCGCCGTTACCCAAAACGGAACGGGCAAATGGCGAACCTGCTGAAGAACATTCGGCATCGTTAGAATGATAAATGCCGTCGTCATAAGGAGTTTGTCGGCGATCGGATCGATGATCGTTCCAAACTCCGACTCCTGGTTAAAACGCCGCGCCAAAAAGCCGTCCAGGGCATCCGAAAGCCCCGCAACGATAAACACCGCCAACGCCCATCCGCTGTAACCGTAATACAAAAGGCTCGCGAAAACAGGAATAAGAGCCATTCGCATGAAGGTTAGAAGATTGGGAATGGTGAGAATATTTGAAGCCATTTTAGCCGGAGGGCAGTTGACAGCGGCGATCGGCAAATGCACTTTCACAAGCTGATTGCTTCGCGCCTATTTAAGTGCAGCGAAGTTCGAGCAAACTTATTTCTGGCGGGCATTGAAATCGAACCGGTAAAACGACGGTGCCGAGGCCGCGAGTGATGTATATTTGCGAATCCTTTCTTTTATGCAGACCGCTCGATAGCTTTCGGCGGCGGAGCAAACGCCTCTCATCATCCCGGATTCTCACCTGGCCGCCATGCGTATGGCCGCTCAGCGTGAGATCGACGCCGAGGCGCATCGCCTGCCTGAAAATTATCGGATTGTGCGCGAGCAGCAGCTTCATTTCATCCGGGAACGAACCGCGGAGAGCCGATGGCAGATCGGTTTTGCCGACCATATGATCGTCCACGCCGGCGAGCCAAAACGAAGCTCCGCGGGCTTCAAAGCGAAAGCCTTCGTTGATCAAAACATTGATTCCCCGATCACGGAAAAGCCGCGTGACGAGAAAGGGGTCCGTCCAGTGATCGTGGTTTCCGAGGCATGCAAATGTACCGAATTCCGCCCTCAATTCCCCCAAAACCCTGGCGACCGGTGCGATGAACCTGGTTTCGTGCGAGACGTAGTCTCCGGTGAGAATAAACATGTCCGGCCGCAGGCGATTGGATACTTTTACCGCCCGGGCGATGTGTTCGAGGCCAGTAAATGGGCTGTGATGCGTGTCGGATAAATGGACGATCTTGAAGCCGTCGAGTTTTTTCGGTAGGCGATTTATATTGATGGTTACGCGTTCCAGCGTGAGGCTGTTGGCTTCGTCGATGGCGTATTTCGCAACTTTAGACAAATTGCCCGCCAAAAGACGCAAGGGCGTGTTCGAAGCGGTCAGAGTATTAAGCCTCTCGGATAGTTTGACCCTTTTTGTGCCGATTGTTCTCATCGTCGAATATAAAGTATAACGCTCGCGTTCCAGGATTACAAAACCGATATTTCTGCAAAGATAGTTGGTCTTTTCGATTTATATTATTCGCTGCGTGGTTAGCTCATCCCAGTGCCCGCGATCTTTAGAAATTTCAGTTTCCCTATCTGCAGCAGAATGGTTTCGCCCGGTTCGATCTCGATCTCCGCCGATGCAAGCGTTGCCTTGACCCCGTTGATTTTTACGCCGCCCTGTTCAATCAAACGCTTCGCTTCGCCTTTGGAGGTAGCCATTGACATTTGTACGAGCAGATCGGTGAGTTTGTAATTGCCGGCGGCAGCCTGTTTTTCAGCGATCGTTTCGGGAATCTCCTTTCTTACAAAACGACGCTTAAATTCCTGCTCCGCGTCGACCGCAGCTCGCGTCGATTGAAAGTCGCTGATAACAGCCTTAGCAAGTTCTATTTTGAGGTCCCGAGCATTTTCAGCACCGGACTCACATTTGAATTTGAGGGCATTAATATCATCGATTGTCGTATCGGTCAAAAGCTCATAGTATCGCCACATCAGATCGTCGGAAATCGACATCACTTTGCCGAACATTTCATTCGGCGGTTCGTCGATACCGATATAATTGTTGAGCGATTTAGACATTTTTTGCACCCCATCGAGGCCTTCGAGGAGCGGCGTGGTAATTATCACCTGCGGCTCCTGCCCGAATTCCCGCTGCAAATTCCGCCCCATCAAAAGGTTAAACTTCTGATCCGTCCCGCCAAGCTCGACATCCGCCTCCAAAGCAACCGAATCGTAACCCTGAACCAGAGGATAAAGCAGTTCATGCAGCGAAATCGGCTTTTCTTCCGCCATTCTCTTAGTGAAATCGTCCCGTTCCAGAATCTGCCGCACCGTAGTCTTAGCCGTCAGCTTTACAAAATCCGCCGCAGTAAATTTGTCCATCCACTCGCCGTTAAATCGCACCTCCGTCTTTTCCGGATCGAGCAGCTTGAACATCTGCCGCTTATAAGTCTCGGCATTAGCGTCTATCTCCTCTCGCGAAAGCGGCGGCCGCGTAGCATTCTTCCCCGAAGGATCCCCAATTGTCCCCGTAAAATCTCCAATCAAAAAAATAACCGTATGCCCCAGCTCCTGAAACGCCTTCAGCTTCCGAATAACAACCGTATGCCCAACATGAATATCCGGCGCAGTCGGATCCAACCCCAACTTCACCCGCAGCGGATTCCCGTTCTTAACCGACCGCTCCAGCTTCTTCCGCAAGTCGTCCTGACGAATCAAATCCACGGCGCCTTTTTTGAGAAATTCCAGTTGTTCTTCAATGGTCATAGGTATGCAATTGTACGCAAAAAGAGGTCCTGCCGACGCAGGCTGCGTTTATTTATTAGAAACATTCGAACGAGATCGCCGCAAGAAGGAAAAGAGGCGCAAAAGTTGAAATCCTTTTTTGCCTATAGAGAGCGGTCGCAGCTCTTATTTCAAGAACCGTCAGCAACGTGGGTTGAAGCTGATAAGGAGTCCAGCGCTTTCATCGGCTGCATACGCTAGACATACTATTATGCTTCCTCAACGCTATCGGCACGGCAGGCAAAACGGCGAGATTCAGAAATTAAAAGGTGACACGAATCGTTTCGACGAACGAGTGATAACCAGGATTATTCACCTTCGCGGGGTAATACGTGTAACCTTTATCCGCGCTGTGAAACCTGAAAACCATATCGAGCTGATTTTTCCCCAGTAGGATTTCATTACGCGGGATTGTAAATTTATAAACCGGATGTGGCCGGCCTTCCTTTTCCGTGGCTCGGAAATTTACGTCGAGCGACGCTTTCGAGCGATACCGACCGCAGCCCGAGCTCCCCTGCCGGTCGTACAAGTACTGCGTGCATATACGCGATTCGTACGCGACCCGGGCAAAGGCGAGATCGATGTTTTTGTCAACAAGTTTGTTTTGGTTTACATCGATTTCGAAGCCCATAAAATCGACAGCTTTGGACTTTGATGCCGTGTCATCGGAGAAATCGTCGAGAATCTCCATTGTCAAAATTAGATTGTCGTTCGTTAGCACGTATGTTACGGCGTGTTTTTGATTTGTAAGAATTGTCCCTTCGCGATCGGCGGTTTGGGGCAGGACAACTCCTACCGCCGCGACGATCGTTAAGAGAATCAGGCTTGAACTTGCTGACATCGATAAAGCTGCCGAGAAAATGTTTTTCATGATATTCCTTATTTATTTCCGGCCCTTCTTGATTCGCGGACAATCCTTTCTTCGAATCACACGAAATTATGTGAACGAACGTGATTAGCTTTGATTAAGCTCTATCACTATCCTGATCTCGGCCCGTTTTAAAGACTGCGGAAATTGATCTTATTTATTTTGTACTCGTAAAAATTGGGAGTTTTGTATATTCTGCTACAAGTCGGGGCGATAAACAATTAAATATTATCCATTTTTTGTTTTTCCAAAGTAAATCTCCAAATCATCCTTTTCTGCTTGTCATCAAAAACGTATTTTCCGGCCACAACGCACCAGTAGCCGAGTAATTCCCAATGGCCAACGGATAGTTTGTTAAAAAGCGGAACAGAGATTCCGGTCGTGATCGCGTCGAGCAAAGCGCGGTTGGGAGCATCTAGTTTTTGATCGCCGCGACGTCCCGATCCGGTGTAAAAGATTGTTTCCACAGTGTCGCCGTGCACATCCGGATAGCAGGGATTGATCCGGCCAAAGTCGGTGAGAAGCGAGATGATCGTTCCGTTTCGTTGATAAATTCCGTTTCGGATCTTGTGAATTTTAGACACGTCGGACCACGAAAGAAGAAACCCCGCCTTTAATTCATCGAGAATTCTTATATCCGCCATAACATAATTTCAAAATGCCATTGACAGCTATCGAAAAGCCGTCTAGAATCATTGCCGATCATATTACATTCCGTTTTTCGATTTTACACGTTCTTTCTGATATCTGATTTAAACGATTGCGATAGCTCTGTTTGGCTTTACTCCGGGATCGAATCTTCCTTCTATTTATACGGCTTGATTTTTATATTGGCACAGAATAAATCCCCAAGGAGATAAAAGCGTGAAGAAATTTCTAGGTATTTTGGCGGTTTTTGCCGTTGCACTTTTCGTATTCGGACTCGTTTCGAAAAAGGCCGGCGCAAACAAACCTTTTTTTGGCAATGACTTAGCGGACGATCAGGAGAAAGCAAAGAAGATAAGTCTGGGCATTTTGCGGGAACGGGCGACTCAACGGGCGATCGGTGACCCTGATGATTTCAACGTTAAGCGCGTGGAGATCGACGGCTTGAAGATGGCGCACACCCACGTACAGCAAACGATCGGCGGCGTGCCTGTTTGGGAAGGCGAGGCGATCGTTCACCTCAAATCGGACGGCGACCTTTCGCTCATTACCGACGAACTTAAAGAAGGCGTCGCAATCAACACTCAAGCCAATCTCACAGCGGATGAAGCGATCTCGGCGGCTAAAACCATGTATCGCGGCTCTCGATATTTGACCGACGTCCCAACAGCCGATCTGTGGATATATCGCGGCGATGATCGCGACCATCTCGCTTACAGGGTTCAGATGCGGCGTGAAGACGGCACGAAATATACTGCGATGCCGGTGATTTTCGTCGATGCTCAAACGGGCGAAAAAGTTTTTAGCTACGACAATTTGCAAACCGCAACCGGCTCTTCACTCTACAGCGGATCGGTAACAATTTCGAGCAGTTCTACTGGCGGAACGTTCTATATGGAAGATTTGAACCGCAAGATGGGAACTTTCAATATGAACAACACCGGGAACACGTCAACTGGATCGGGCGGAACGCAATCGCGCTACACCGACACGAATGACGTATGGGATTCGTCGACGCAAAAGGCCGGAGTCGACGCGCAGTATGGCGCCGAGAAGACCTTCGACTATTTCCAAATAGTCCATGGCCGCAACGGTATTGACGGCAATTACGGTCCGGGATCAACGACATCCGCTGCCAACTCTGCAATCAGGTTAGTTCCATCGAGGGTTCATTTCGGCAGTGGTTACAACAATGCTTTCTGGAACGGCTCAGCGATGACTTACGGCGATGGCAACGGCACGACCTTTTCGCCGCTTGTCACGCTGGATATCGCCGGACATGAAATGACGCACGGCGTAACGGAAAGAACGGCCAATTTAACATACGCACGGGAATCCGGTGCACTGAATGAATCGATGTCCGACGTATTCGGCGCCATGGTCGAGAGCTATGCCAGGGGCGGAGTCATCGACTCCGATACATGGAAAATAGGCGAGCAGGCATACACGCCGGGAACGCCGGGCGACGCACTTCGATCCATGTCGGATCCACCAAGCGCCGGCGATCCGGACCATTACAGCGAACGCCTCTATCCGGGAGTTTGCACACCTTCGTCTTTGAACGACCAGTGCGGTGTTCACACAAATTCGGCCATCAGCAACAAGGCGTATTTCCTGGTTGTGGACGGTGGAACACACCCGCAAAGCGGCGTTGCCGTGACCGGAATCGGTCCGACCGACGGGGCGAAAATTTTTTACCGTGGCTTGACCGTCTATATGACATCGAGCACCACTTTTGCGGGTGCCAGAACGGCTACCTTGAATGCAGCGACCGACCTGTTCGGCTCCTCCAGCCCTCAATACAATACAATTGCGACCGCCTGGTGCGCAGTTGGCGTAGGCACTTGCGGAGGACCGCCTCCGACCCCAACGCCTACTCCTACGGCAACTCCAACCCCGACGCCCACGCCGGGAGCAAATTTGCTCGTAAACGGCGGGTTTGAAGGAAGTGCTTCGCCCTGGGTCGGTTCAGGTACGGGTTACTTTTATATTGCAAACGGCAGCTATCCGCACGGCGGAACGGGCTACATCTATTTCGGCGTGAACAACAGCAGAAGCGGACAATCGTATCAGACGGTTTCGATCCCGACGAGCGCAACCGGATCTTTGAGCTTTTGGTTAAATGTTCAATCAAGCGAAACTACCACGTCTACACAATACGACAAGCTGTTTGTCGAGGTGAGAAATACGAGCGGTACTCTGCTCGCTACGCTTGCGACCTACAGCAATCTCAACAAGGCCGCTGCTGGCGTTTACACTCTGCGGTCGCTCAATCTATCGGCCTACAAGGGTCAAACCGTTCGCGTACAATTCCGTACAACAACGGACAGTTCGTTATCGACGACCTTTCGGGTCGATGATGCCTCCCTGCAATAAAGCGGGATTGTTTTACGGGCTGGAACGCGAACGATCTCGTATCGTCCGACGACGAAGGTCACATCCTCCATAACTGTCGCGTTTCGGCCCGTATTTGTCTTTCGCGAATCAAAAAAAGAAGCTGTCTGAAAACTTAGCTTTTTAGACAGCTTCTTTTTTTATTGTTCCGCGTGATCGTCGAGAACGAGAGGAGGACTACAGTCACCTTGTGCGACAGACTAACGTATGTCGCACCTCTCGACGCATACTATAGATGAATATAAGACGACACGGCCGGAGTGTCTCCGTTCTCGCCGTATTGGATTACGGTGTACACACTACGAAGGCTGTCGAGGCGATACCATGTACCGGACAATGGACGGTATACGGCAATATCAGTTCGGCCGTCGCCGTCAAAATCTGCTGCCGCCGGAATATCGGATGAGACACCAAACGTCGCGAAAGTGTGCGAATCATTACCGCTTCCGAGGATATACCAACCGCCATTAGACGGACGCCAGACACTTAAATCGGCTTTGCCGTCGCCGTTAAAATCGCCTGACACGGCCTGGTCTCCAAAAGCGCCGAATTGCCGCACGGAAAACGATCCGTTGCTGCTGCCGAACCAATACCAGGTGCCGTTCGACGGCCGAAATACGGCGAAGTCGGCTTTTAAGTCGCCGTCGTAATCAGACGCCATCGGCACATCGCCGTTGACACCGAAACTCACGATCGAAAACTCTGAATTACTGCTGTGCTGCCAAAACCACTCCCCAGTTGAAGGCCTAAAAACCGCTATATCCGCACTTCCGTCGCCGTCAAAATCGGCCGGAGTAGGAATATCGCCCGGAATCCCGAACGAGACAGCGTCGTAGGAGGATGTGGAGCTCCTCTTGCGATACCAGATGCCCGAACGGTAAACGGCCGCGTCTGTTTTTCCGTCGCCGTCATAATCCGCCGCAACTGCCTGGTCGCCGGTTTGGCCGAATTCAAAGGCCTCGAAACCCCGCGTTGTCTGATGCAGATACCACGTTCCATTAGACGGACGGAACAAAGCCAGATCGGCCGCTCCGTCGCCGTCAAAATCGAATCGCACACGCGAAGATGGATTCGGCGGAGGCGTTGGATAAGGAGTCGGGTCAGGCGTCGGGGTTGCAGTTGGAAAAGGCGTCGGTTCAGGCGTCGGGGTTGCAGTTGGAAAAGGCGTCGGTTCGGGAGTGGGGAACGGTGTCGGTGTCGGAGTTGGAAAAGGCGTGGGTGCCGGAGTGGGTGCCGGAGTCGTAACGCCCGAAAGGCAGTTGCCGTTTGCCGAAATAAAGCTTCCGACCTCGGTACGCGAGAATTGACAAAAGGTCAAAACCGTTGACGTGCCCAGAAAGGCATTCATTAATGTATTTCCACAGCCCTGGTCGGTTTCGGCGTGGGCCGCTCCGAGATTGTGGCCGATCTCGTGTGCGGGAATCAGATATTTTCCGGGTGCCCAGCTGACAAAACCGCTTGCACCGTACGCAAACTGCGGGCTGGAGCAAACCGAACCGACGAACGCGATGCCCGCGGATAGAATATTCGGCTTTCCGGAAAAAAGATGGGTGGTGTCCCGCGGAATGCTTGTTCTGGGAAAGTTTCTATTCCAGTGGTCTTGAAAGTTCGTCAGCACGGAGCCTGAAGTTGCGCCACCGAACGGGTCCGCTGCCGACCAGGAATGCTGGAAGACGACCGTGATCTCCAAGTCCAACTCGCCGGAATAAGTGCCTTCTACCATGTTTAGAATGCTGACTATCTGACTGTTGGCCTGTTGCGATCCGCCGGATAGCCCCACGTACTCAAAATCGGCTTCCGTGGCTATTTCGAGATTGCGCGAAACCTGTACGGCGTTCGCGGACGTCGCAGCCACCAGAGATTGTCCATATTTGATTTTTCCCGGAATATCGGCCGCGCAGAAAAACGTTTCCTTATTAAGTGAGTCTTCTTCACGATAAACAACGGATTGATCGGCAGCAGCAGAATCGGAGTACCTTCGCGCCGGTTCGATATAATACTTTTCGCCATCGGCTCGGAAAAATCCTTGGATCCTTTCTTCTTCGATCGTTACGCGGACTTCCGATACTGCCTCGCCTTTAATTTTCCCCTTGTACGGGATAAGCCGAGGGGCTGCGAGCGGGACGTCGCCGAGATATCCAGTATCCTCTGCTCGATAGCGGGCGGAAAGCATGTTGTTGGGCGTCAGGTTGAGTTCGAAATCGCGTCCCGCAGCACGTAGCTTAAGTTTTTGATCCGATGCCGAGATAATCCGAACCAAATCGAATTTTGCAAAGGAACGTGAAAGATCCGATCTCGTTTTGGTCTCTTGGGCAATTACCGTGAAGGACGTAACAGAAACAACGCAGATGACAAGAAGACCTCTAATAAAGGAATATCCTAAATTCATTCGTAAATCCTTAAAGAAAAGCTAAGATGTTTAGTAATGAAAAGAGACCAGGCAGATCTCTCGCACAGTTAATATATGTTTAACTATGTTGTTTTTCCAAAATGGAAGCGTTTGGGACCGCCGGGGGTAACCGCCGATTTCGCGTAAGCAGAGATATCTTAACAGCACTATCGATGATAACAAAATGGACAGGCCATGTTTGGAAAATATTACCGTGGCGCCTTAGAAAAAAAATTGTGCGCATCACACAGGCGAAATTCACAGTCTCCTCGGCGGCTGTGATCACGAATGAGAAAGGCGAGGTGCTGGTTCTAAATCACCTGCTTCGCCCAGTTTCGGGCTGGGGCCTGCCGGGCGGATTCATGGAACACGGAGAGCAGCCGGAAGATGGAATCAGGCGCGAAATCAGAGAAGAAACCGGCATCGAGCTCAGATCTTTGAAGATGTTTCGGATAAGAACCATGAATACGCACGTCGAAATGCTGTTTTCGGCGAAAGCCGTGGGGATGCCGGAAGTAAAAAGCCGTGAAATAACCGGGTTCGGCTGGTTCACCATGAAAACAATGCCCGAAAAAATGAATGCGGCGCAGAAGGCTGTCATCGAAAAAGTTTTGAATGGAGAAGTTTGAAAAAAAACTTTGCGGTGTTTAAGATAACCAAGTCGATGGCGAAAATTGTAACGAGCGACTTGGTTAAATAGTCAATGCGTCCTATTAATTTTTCCAGCCTTTAGGAGAAGACGATGGTTGATCTGGTTCCTACTTCAGAATCGGTAATGGAAATTCTACAGAAGACGGGAGCGTATCGTAGAGGGCATTTCATTTATCCGAACGGAAAGCACGCTTCACATTATTTTCAGATGCCGTTAGCGTTTCGGTATTACGACAACGCGCGTATTCTCTCCGTCGGTTTGAGCCGTCTATTCCGGATGGAAAAATCCATTGCCGGGCGCCTGCCTAAAGTGTCGATAATCAGTCCAAGCCCGGGCGGGATCATGGTGGCTTTCGGTATTCGAGAAGCTTTGAGCGCAGAACAGATTTACTGGGCGGAGATGGAGGAAGGCAAGCGGCAGTTTCGACAGTATATGGCAGAAAGCGAAGTTCATCCGGCGATCATCGTCGATGATATTTTGCGTTCGGGCCGTGCCGTCCAGGAAACTGTCGATCTGTGCCGAGAGATCGGCGCAGAAGTCATCGGAATTGGCGTGATCGCCAAATTTGAAGACGCGCCAAATGACTTTAACGGCATTCCCGTAAAGAGTTTGTTGAGTTTCGACGTTAACTTTTATCAAACCGAGGAAGAATGGAGCACCTCACGGAGCGCGTCCGAAGCTGAGGAAGAAAGGGTAAGGTTTTAAGTCGACGGAACGGACCCTGCTATGACCGCTTTCCGTTCTGATTAACCGCTCGTTACTGTCTTAGATCTCGTGACGATTCGTCAACGCTTTGTCCATTGTCACTTCATCGACATATTCGAGATCCGACCCGACCGGCATTCCCATAGCGATGCGTGTAACCCTCACGCCCAATGGTTTTAAAAGCCGTGCGATATAATTCGCGGTTGCTTCGCCTTCGGTTGTCGGATTGGTTGCGACTATGACTTCAGCGACCTCGACGCCTTCGTTATTCTCGGGTATGAGGCGCGGCAGCAGATTTGGCAGCATGAGCTCATCGGGTCCGACGCCCCGGATCGGCGAGAGCGAGCCGTGCAAGATATGATAAAGACCCCTGTACGAACGCGTTTTTTCGACCGCAACGAGATTATACGGCTCTTCGACAATACAGATGATCGAGCGGTCTCGCTTCGGATTGGTGCAGTAGTTACAGGGATTTATGTCGGTGAGATTATTGCAAATGGCGCAGAAAACTATCTTTTCCTTGACTTCAAGCAAGGATTTGACGAAATTATCTACCTCCGCCTTGGGTCTTCGTAAAATATAAAATGCAAGCCGCTGAGCGGATTTGTGACCGATACCGGGCAGGCGTTTGAATTCGTCGATCAGCCTGGCGACCGGTTCTGAATAATCGAGCATTCTTATGGAATGCCGCCATCTTGGCGGCATCTTAAGAGCCGGCAAGGATGCCGGCGTTCTTTTACATCAGTCCTGGCGGAAGCATTCCCCCGAGTTTTCCTTTTAGCGATTCTTCGATCTTGCGATGCGCTTCGTTGAGGGCCGCGACGGTGAGATCCTGGATCATTTCCACGTCGCCGTCTTTAACCAAATCGGGCGAGATAGTCACTTCCATAACCTCAAAATCGCCGCGCATTTTCACGGAAACGGCTCCGCCGCCGGCCGACGCGTCGACGACCGTTTCCTTCATTTCCTTGCCCATCTGCTCCTGCATTTGCTGGGCCTGCTTCATCATCGACTGCATATCGAATCCACCGGGAAATTTCATTGTCTTCACTTCCTTTGAAAGTTATAAATACTATAAGCAATCGTAACTTCACGCATCGCGAATTGCAAACTATCAGACGGCTACGCCGCACGCTTGCCGCATCGAAAATAGTTGTTGACGGCTTCGTTATATAGGTGTATCGTTTGTTTCAAATTCAGATAAAAGGCAGGCGAACCACAGTGAAAATGAACGGCGAGACAAACAATTATTGGTTTAACGGCGGTGTCGCTTTGGCGATCGGTTTGGTGTTATCGTCACTGATCTTCGGATGGTTCTATTCGACAACGAAAAAGGGCGATGAAGCGATCACCGTGACGGGTTCAGCGCGAAAGCGGATAAAATCGGATTTGGTTATTTGGAGCGCCGGAGTTTCTTCCCAATCACCGCAATTGGGGGACGCTTATCGCGGGCTTTCCGAAAACATTCCGCGAATCAAGCAGTATCTCGTCAGCAAAGGCGTCTCTGAAGGCCAAATGACGGTCTCCTCTATTACGACCACGACACTAAAGCAGCGGGACAATAACGGAAATGAAACCTCTGAGATTTCCGGTTATTCACTTAGCCAATCGATTGAAGTTAAGTCAAACGAGGTCGAGAAGATAGCCCAAATTGCTCGCGAAGCAACCGAACTGATTAATCAGGGAATCCTGATCGAATCAAATGCGCCACAGTATTACTACACCCAAATCGGCGATCTGAAGATCGAAATGCTCGGTGAAGCCGCCAGGGACGCCAAAGTTCGGGCGGAAAAGATCGCCGCGAGCACAGGTAATTCGATCGGTCCCGTTCGCTCCGCCAGGATGGGAGTTTTACAAATTACCGCCGCCGATTCAACCGAAGTGTCCGATTCGGGAATCAATGACACGTCCTCGATCGATAAGGACATGACGGCTGTTGTCAATATAGGCTTTGCCGTCGATTAGTAAAGGATAAACACGATGTCAGTGAACAGTGCTGGTGAAATCAATAGCTATTACAATGAAGTCTTTCGGTCAGGGAATCTTGAGCGCCTCCTTGCGCTGTATGAACCCGACGCGGTACTTGAAGCACAGCCCGGTGAACTTGTCCGGGGCCGCTCGGCGATTCGGGAGCAACTCAATAATTTGCTAGCCCTGAAAGGTGAATTGCACGCGGAAAATCAGTCCTGCGTCGAGTTCGGGGATTTGGCATTACTTCGGGCGGACTGGCAGTTTACCGGTGAAGATCCAAGTGGCAAGCCCGTGAGTATGGGCAGCGCCTCTTCAAAGGTAGCACGGCGTCAGCCGGATGGAACGTGGCTCTATATCATCGATCTACCCTTTGGCAGCAATCCGAAAAAAGCCTAATTTCTAAAGCGAAGACGTCTTCAACCTTTGTCACAAAGGCTTGCTTTATGTCACAAACCAAGTTACAAAGTAAATTGTGCAAATAGAATGGAAATCAGAAAAAGTTTCGCCGTATTTTTTCAAACAGTCCGGCTCGTGGCCTGGTGTTCATGTTCACCGGGCGCATGTCATGCCGGGCAGAGTGCTTGAACACACAAACTTCTTCCATGATATAAATGTCGCGATCTCCGGCAGTTTAACCACCGAAAAATTTTCCGCAGTCGGCAAACACGTCGTGGCAAAAGGAGGCGGTGGAGATGTCTGTATTACACCCGCCGGCCAACTCATCAGCGCCCGTTGGGAAGAGCCGTTGGACAACATGGGCATTTCGCTTGATCCGCAGTTTGTTGCTCAGGCTGCAGCGGACAATCATTTTTCTTCGGACTTTGAATTTGTTGAGGTCTATAAAGGGGACGATCGGTTGATTCCACAAATTGGGCTCACATTGCTGGCGGAATCCGAATCGGAAAGTCCCTCCGGCAGGTTATTTTCCGATTCGCTGATTCAGACGCTGATACTGCATCTACTGCGAAATTACAGCACCGCCGCGGTGAAGCAGGAGGCTGCAAATGGCGGACTCTCGGGCTATAAACTGCGTCGCATTCGCGAATTTATCGCTGCAAATCTGGAAGAAGATTTGAGCCTTTCGGAAATATCTGCGGTTGCCGAATTGAGCCAGTTTCATTTCGCCAGGGCTTTTCGTAAAACAACCGGCCAGACACCGCAGCAATTCCTGATGCAGCAGCGAATCGAGCGTGCAAAAGAACTGCTTGCCAGGAACGAGCTCCCGATCGTCGAGATAAGCCTTCGAACGGGCTTTAAGAACCAAAGCCATTTCACAACGCGTTTCCGCAAATTTACCAAGCTAACACCAAAAACCTGGCGCGACCTTAAATTAGCTTAGAGGATTTTCACCGCCGAGACGCCGAGACGCTGTGCAATCAAAGGACTGAAATCGGCATTCCGATTTAGTTACCTTTTCCCCTTTCTCGGCGTCTCTGCGGTTCAATTCTCCTCGCGTCTGGATAGCTTCCAGCAATTTCAGAACACAAACCGCAATCAGCCGAAAGATTTGCGTTCGACGCATTCCGTAAACTCATTTCAGACTTGCAAACAGTCCGAGGAGATTTACAATGATGCGAAGCTTACTATTTATTTTGACTGTGGTTTTTGCAATTGGCGGATCGGCGCAGTCGCCGATCCTGCAGCGAACCTTCAACGACGGAACGAAATCAGCGAGATCGGGCGAATTTGAGAAAGCTCTCAAAAGCTATAAAACCGCGCTAATGATCTCCGAGAACGAACAACTCGGGGGTGATTATCTTGCAAAGATACATTTCAATCTTGGGGTTTGTCTATATCGATTGGATAAAACAAAAAATGCAGCTCGGGAATTTAACGCGGCGATCAATATTCGAAAAGGAGATTATCAGCGGGCCTATTACGCACTGGGCATGGCCGAATCACAGAACAGGAACTGGCCGGAAGCTCGTGCCGCATTCCAGAAAGCCTTGAAAATACATACTTCCGACGGAGAAGCCTGGTTCGATCTGGCATTCGTATATCTTGCCGAAAAAGATTTTGAGAATGCAGGGCGAGCCTTCCGGAATTCGATTTCTCATAATAGTGTCGATTCAGCGTTGAGCCATAACAACGTCGGCGTTATTCTTGCGATGAGTAGCGAATTCGCGGCGGCGGAAAGGGAATTCGAGACGGCGCTGCTTTCTTCAGGGGGACGATTGATAGAAGCTAAGAATAATTTGGAATATTGTAAAGCACGAAGCCGAAACCGCACGGAGTTATTAGCGAAGCTTGAATTTTCGACTAAAACTAGAAACCTGCGCATTAGCAGTTAGCTGTACGAAGTAAACAGAAAAGTGGACATTAAGCAACGAACGGTCAGCTGACAGTTACTGATTTTCTACCTGCCTTTCTGCTTACTACGGAGAATAAATGAGCAAACAACAAGATGTAATGGCGATCCTGAAGCTTTACGAGCTTCGCTGTGACAAACAAATGCGGGTGGCGAGGGCTTGGTATTTCACCGATTTCGCGCCCAAAGCCGCAATGGACATCATCGCCCTTTATCGCGACGGTCAGGAAGCAAGCGCCCATTTTCGGATGGTGACCTCGTACTGGGACACGGCCGCGTCCTTCGTTATAAACGGGGGCATCGACCGGAAAATGTTTCTCGACGCAAACACCGAGCATGTTTTTATCTATGCAAAGATCGCCGAGTTTCTGCCTGAAATCCGGGTGCTTTTTCGTGAGCCTGATTATCTGATCCATCTGGAAAATCTTGTCCGCTCCTTGCCCGATTTTGAGGCCAAAATGGAAAGCCGCCGCCGGTTGATCGCTATCTGGGAACCAAAAGACGTGGATTAATCCGCTGAATGATTAATAGACAAAATCCGTTTTTCAAACAAGAACACCAAGGTTCTTACGATAGAATAAATTTAGTCGATCCTTTTGAGATAAATTATCCTTTCGGGTTCCGCCAGCATTCCCAAAGTCTTTTCGTCAAAATTGATCGCATGCGGGGATTCCAGATGAGTTTCAATATCCTCGATGCTTTCCCAACTCTCGACAAAAACGAAATGCCTCGGATCGTGAATATATTGATGCAGATCGTAGCTGAGGCAACCCTTTACGGCGCGGGAAGGCTCAACAAGCGCGATGCATTCGCGTTTAACGTCCTCGATGAACTCCGGTTTGGCATTAACTTCCGCGACAACGGCAACTCTTTCGGGTAAAGGCATACTGCGCATATCTCACAAGATCAAATTCAGGTCTCCGAATTCGTGCCACAGATATTTTAGCTCGACGGCTTCTTCGTATGCTGCGCGTAAATCGCTTGCCGGAAGAAACGCGGCGAGCAGGTCCAGATGGCTGGCTTCCGGCTCGTGCATGCCAGTCAAAAGCCCATTGACCGTTTTAAGCCGACAGCCTTCGGTCACATGAAGACGTGTGTAAGAATGGCCGGGCTTTACCGATCCTTCTTCGTTCGCGGCGGATTCGAGAGCGCGGACGACGGTCGTCCCGACCGCGATTACGCGCCGGTTTTGCCCGTGAGCGCGATTTATTTTCGCCGCTGCAATTTCGCTTATCAAATACTCTTCCTCTGACGCCGGATGCTGTGCGTCCAGATCGTCGTCCATGTAAGATGAAAGTCCTGTGTGCAAAACGATGTATGCAACTTCGACCCCCAGCCGCTTTAAATCAAAAAGAAGCTTCCAGGTAAAGGCGCGCCCCGCGGACGGCATTTCGGCGGATCCCGGTTCCTGGGCATAAACGGTTTGGTAATAATCCAGATCCCACGGAGCGGAAACGTATTCGTATCGAACAGGTTGTCCGATACGATAAATCTCATCGACGAGCTGAGTCCCGGTCTTGGAAAAACGCATCTGCCAAAGGCGCGGTATTCGTTCATCGCGCGCGACAACCGCTCCGGTCAGATCGTTGCCGAAATTTATTTCCAACCCCTCGCGCAAACCGCAGGCGAATGGATCGCCGTTCTGACAAAGCAGCAGTACCAGCCACGAATCATCCGGTAAACGCTCGGCAAGGCGAGCTTCGATACACGGAGCCTCCTTTGCGGGGCACCCCGTGAGCGCGGCGGGTAAGGTCCGGCTGCTATTAAAAACGAGCAGATCGCCGGCGTGCAGAAATTCGCCGATATGGTCAAAACGCGTATGTGTGCGCTCACCCGTCTCGCGGTCAATTACCAGGAGACGGACCTGGTCACGGCCGATTCCGCGCCGTTCGGGAGGCTCTTTGGCTTCGAGTTCGGGTGGGAGATAAAAGGTAAAGGGCGCAGCGGGCATAACTCTTATCCGGCAACCGACCTCGTTTCATCAGCCTTCCCGTCCAAGCCCCAGTTTTCTTCCTGCGCTTGAAATCGTTTTCCCGTGACTCCGCGCGACTCGTCCGAAGCAAGATATATAAAAACGTCCGTTACGTCTTTTGGGTCGGCCCATTCCGACGGATCTTCGTCCGGTTCCGCATCGCGGTGCATCTTCGTGTTCATGTTGCCAGGGTCGACCCAGTTCACGCGCACGTCCGATTCTTCCAGCTCGTTCGCCCATGTTTCCGACATTCCTTCGATACCGAATTTCGAAATGCCGTAGGCTCCCCAGCCCGGATAACCGTTTTGCCCGGCGTCGCTCGTGACATTGATGATCGAACCGCCACTTTCGATCATTGCTGGAAGCGATTTTTTTATTAGAATAAACGGAGCGATCAGATTGATGCTGATCACTTCGCGAAAGTCTTCCAGCGGATAATCGAGCAAAAACGGCAGAGGCGTCGGACCAATAACAGAGGCGTTATTGACAAGCACATCGAGCTTCGAGCCAAATTCGCTCAAGGCCGCTGCGATTATCCGTTCGATATCATCCGGTTTTGCCAGATCAGCGGCGACCACTGCAACCCGCAAGTCGGGCGACACTTTCAGAATGCTCTCCTTGACTTCGTTAAGATCATTGGCCCGGCGCGACGTAATGCACATCCCTGTCACGCCTTCCTGCGCAAAATCCAGCGCCAATTGCCGGCCCAAACCCCTTGACGCTCCTGTGATCAAAATATTTTTTCCTTCAAGTCTATTCATATTGTTTTTCTCAAACCTCGCGAACATTTATTGAATTATAAAACTTTGCTTCTGAAATTCAAAAATCTCGCCGCCTTGATGGTAAAACACTTGGCGAAGTAAAATACGTATAACGTGAAAAAATACATTCTCAAACGCAATCAGAACTCGCTGCCTGAACGATTGACTCGATATAAGAGCGAGCTTAATGCGGAACAGTTTCTCGTTGTGACCGCGCAGCCGAAGGCGACACTCGTTGTTGCGGGAGCCGGGACGGGCAAGACGCGGGCGATCACCTATCGAGTCGCATACCTCATCGAACAAGGAGTTTCGCCGCAAAGGATATTGCTTGCGACCTTTACGAATCGGGCTTCCAGGGAGATGCTGCGGCGGGTTGAAACCCTTACAGGCAGCCAGAATGTTCATCGCGTTTGGGGCGGCACGTTTCACCGCATCGCCAACTTGATGCTCCGCCGTCATGCGGTTAGCGTTGGTTTTGACTCGAATTATTCGATCCTCGACAGCGAAGATGCCCGCGATTTTATAAACGTTTGCATCGAAGAGGCCGCGATCGACACGAGAGCGAAACGCTTTCCAAAGGCCGAGGTCGTGCAGAATATTATCAGCTTCGCCAACAACACAGACCTGCCGATAGAGAATGTAATTATCGGCAAATATCCGTACTTCGAGCTTCTGACACAGCAAATAAAACGTGTCGAATCTATTTACGTCGATCGAAAACGCGAGCGGAACGTGATGGATTATGACGATCTGCTGTTGAATCTCAAGCGTCTCCTGATACAAAAACCCGACATCGCCGCGCTTTACGCCGAGCAGTTTCAGCATATTTTGGTCGATGAATATCAGGACACGAACCGCCTGCAGGCCGAGATTATCGATTTGCTGGCCGCGAAACATCGCAACGTTATGGTGGTTGGCGACGACGCGCAATCGATTTTCGCGTGGCGCGGCGCAGAGTTCACGAATATCTACGAGTTCCCGAAACGTTACCCTGAAGCCGAGCTTTATAAGCTCGAAACGAATTACCGCTCGACGCCGGAGATTCTCGGGCTGGCAAACGTTTCGATTGCGAATAACAAAAGGCAGTTTCCGAAAATGCTGCAGGCAGTGAGAGCTTCGAGGGATTTTAAGCCGGCGCTCGTGCCGTGTGCGGATGTGGAGCAGCAATCCGTGTTTGTCGCATCGCGGATTTTGGAGCTTCGCGATGAGGGAACAAATCTGGAAGATATGGCCGTGATGTACCGCTCGCATTATCATTCGATCGAGCTGCAACTCGAGCTTTCAAGGCGAAACATTCCGTATCGCGTGCAGTCGGGAGTCCGGTTTTTCGAGCAGGCGCATATTAAAGACGTGATTTCGTACCTGCGGATCATCGTAAACCCGCGTGACGAACTTGCCTGGAAGCGCATCCTGAAAATGATTCCGGGCGTAGGAAATTCGACGGCGAATCGAATATTCGAGTCGATTGTATTGTCAGAACCGCCTGCGTTAGCAGGTGGTTTAAGCTCGGCGCCGAACATTTTGGATTTAACGTCCCCGGCTTCCACGACTCGGCCACCCGTTCACGCAGGTGGTTCTGACCCGTTGGCCCTCACGCGTATCCAGGCTCCGTCCAAAATCCGCTCCAAGAGCTCCTGGACAGCGTTTATAAAACTTCTCGAAATGCTGGTCGCCGATGCAAACCGGAGCAACCCCGCAAACCAGATCGAGTTAATCCTGAACAACGGTTACGAGCAGTATCTCCAGGAAACCTACGAGAATGCTGACGCCCGGCTGGAAGATCTGCGCGGGCTTTCACAGTTTGCAAACCGTTATACTTCCTCCGAAGATTTCCTGTCCGAGCTGGCGCTGCTTTCAACCGAAAGATTCAAGGAACCGCAGGCGCTTGTAGGTGAAGACGTAATTTCCGGCGGCGAGGGAGACGAGCTTTTGACATTGACAAGCGTTCATCAGGCCAAAGGTTTGGAGTGGAAGGCAGTGTTTATCATCTGGGCAGCAGAAGGTAAATTCCCGTCCCCGCGTTCTCTGAAAGAAATAGACAGCGAAGAGGAAGAGCGCCGTTTATGGTATGTCGCACTAACGCGTGCGAAGGACGAGCTTTACGTCACATATCCGTTGATGATTACCGACTATAACCGCCAAACCGTCCTGCAAAAACCGTCGCGTTTTGTATTGGAATGCCCGCCTGCGCTGTTTGAAGTATGGACGCTGGAAGATGAAGCTCCGCCCTCTCTGCAAGCATTATTGCCCGAGAATCAAAAGCGTGAGTTTTTAAATTAATAGTCCGCCACCGTTACAGTTCGAAGCTCAAAATTCTGCGATCTTTACTGGCAGCGTTAAATAAGTTTGCGACGCCTCGGAACAATCTTGCCGCTTCATTCTTGCCTGGGAACATTTCGTGATAAAATGCGTTACTAAAAATATTCGACTACTCATAACCTCAAAACCAATAGATCATTTATGAAATATTGCCCGACTTGCAAGACCCGATACGACGAGGAAATTTTGCGTTTTTGTATGAAGGACGGTACTCCGCTTTTGGAGGAGGAGGAGCCGAATTTTATTACAATGCCGAGCGAGAATGCCGAAGACAGCGCAGATGACGACGAGGTCACAGTAATCCGTAGGAACACGCCGCTTTCGACACCGACAGTACCGGTTCCACCGCCGCCGGTTGATAATGACGAGATCTCATTTGCCCCGGACCCGACGCAGTCGCAACGAATTGTCATTCCGACTACGCAGGAACCGGTGCCTCAGCCGGAAAGAGCGAGGGTACTTGCGCCTTATCAGCAGACGCCTAAATCCAGTACGGCGAAGGTCATTTTTTTGACTATGCTAGGCACGATCGGGGCTTTGGCGATCGCTGCCGCGGGTTTTTGGTATTTGCAGGATGACCAGGCGGGAAATACGAACGTTAATGCCAGCGTGAACGCAAATATTACCGACGTAAACACAAATCTCAACACCAACCTGGGAATTGACGGCAATTTTAATTTCAATACGATTTCCAACTCGAATATCAATGCGAACTCAAATACCTACACTAATGTAAGAACTCCGACGCCGACTCCAACGTCGACGCCGAGGCCAAGCCCCAGCCGCAGCGTTAGTCCAAGCCCGTCGCCGACTGTCACGCCCGATGACAACGATTCGCCGCCGCCTACGCGCACGCCGATCCCGACCCCGACGCCGATAATTATTCGTCCCGGCCAGTCGCCCACCCCGCGGATGAACTCGACACCGTCGAATCGTAACGTTAATTCTGGTCTCTGATTGCACCGGTCTTCGCGTCATGAGAAACCCAGGGCGATCTCGACCGCGCGCCGCGGATCGATAACCCCCCAGCCTTGCCTATCTACTTCGTAATGCGGCAATCTTTCAGCGGTTGAGATCAGGATTCGCTTGATTTGCTGCGGTGTGAGCTTAGGATTGGCTTCGAGCATCTGGGCAGCGACCGATGAGACAATAGGAGCCGAGAATGAAGTGCCGTCAACGTATTTATAATGGGCCGTAATCACATTTCCCTGCCGTAATTTTAGCGTGATGATCTGCCGGATGCTGTGTACCGGCCGATCAAGCGCCGCGTCCAATTCTCCGTCGATTCCCGGATTGGCCTCTATAATTACGTGAAGCCGCGAGTCTTCACTCTGATCCAATCTTTCGAGCAATGCGGCCTGCTGGGAGGTCGGTGTATTCGGAAGAATCGGCGCCGGAACCCAGATCGACGGTGCGATAATTTCGGGTTTCTGTAACCCATCGAACGTCGGGCCGTAAGATGAACGGTACATCCCGCGTTTGGCTCGATTCATCGAGTTATTATCGTCGAGACCGCCGACCGCGATACACGATGGCGAGCTTGCGGGCGGGAAAACCGGGTGATTAGGAAGATGACCTGCATTACCGGCGGCGCAAACAACCGTGATGCCCTGCGCAGCGCATTGCTCGACAGTACGTGATAGAGAATCGTGAAGATAGCTTTGCTCATAGTCTCCCCCGGCCGAAATATTGACGATGCGGATACGGAATTTCTCCCGGTTAGCTAATACCCATTCGAGGCCTTCCTGAATATTTGCCTGGGAAATTCGCCCGGTCCGCGCAAGTTTTAACAGAACAACATTGGCATCCTGAGCAATTCCGCGGTAAAAACCGTTCGAGAGCGAGCCGTTCCCCGCCGCTACCACTGACGTCATCATGCCGTGCCAGCTTGCAACATCCGGTTGAAAAAGTGAGTCGAGCTCACCGTCAGAGTGGAGCATGTTGCGGTAACCGATGATGCGGTTGACGGGCGTCGTAAGATCCACGTGCGGGTAGAAACCGGAATCGAGAAAAGCGATTGTCACGCCCTTGCCGGTAAAACGTTCGTCCGCATCGAGGCGCAACGGCGTCGAAAGGACGTGTGAACCGTCCTTTCGCATCGCGGCATCTTGAATTATATGCTCTTTGGCGCCCTCAAAAAGCCGAACGCAGCGGGCACATACGGCTTGGTAATCCCACGTATCCGGCGCATTTGCCCTGATCAGCTTTTGCAGATCTTCGGGCAGTACCAGCAGCGGAACGAAATCGTGAACCGTTTCGCGCGAGCACACAGGGCAAACGTTTTCACCTGCCGCAATGTCCGCACTCGTTTTGTGTCGCTGAAATAAGAACGTTTCTTGTGGAGTCATTTGTGCATTTTAAGTTTTCCATAAAGAGTAGTTAAAATCAATCGTAGTGCAGGCGTGACATGATCCCCGTACGACAGCGGTCAAGATGGCGGCGTTATGATTTCATGGCTAGAAAAAAGATCGGCCTTGCGCTTTCGGGCGGCGGCAAAACATTCGAAGATCTCAAAATGCCGTTTTCCGCCGTCGCGTGAGATCTTGAAACCGGCGATGAAGTCGTTTTCAAGCATGAAGGCGAGCTGGTGTTCGCGATCCGCGCAAGCTGCGCGATTCCGGCGTGTTTGTCCCGCTTATTGATGAAGACGGCAGGCAATTGATCGACAGTGGCGTGGTTTCGCCGATGCCGACGAAGGTGGTCAGAAAACTGGGAGCGGAGATTGTTATTGCGGTCGATCTGCTTTCGTGCGGGTCGACCTTTCGGGGAACGCGCCGAGCACCCTGCTCGGAACATTTTCCAGTCGGCGATGATGCTTATGCGGACGACGTTGAAACATCAACATTACACTGATCGAATAAAAAATGTCCGCGTTAGAAAGCGACAATCATTCACAAAACAGAATCATTAAATCAAAGTGAGAAAAAAGCGCTTTAAAATCTAAACTTTGCTCCAAGCTGTATCCGTCTGGGATCGAACGCCGACGTGAACCCAAGGGGCGAGCTAGGCCCGACGTCGGTTCGGCCGCGAACGTTGTCGATAGTGGGGTAAGTCGACCCGACCGTGTTGTTTACCGAAGCATAATTCAGTCGGTTTAAAAGATTAAAGGCTTCGATCGTCAGATCCAGGCTCATAGTTTCGCTGAAGCCTATTTTCCGGGTTACGCGCATGTCGAAGGTCGCAAAGCTCGGGCCTTTGCCAACGTTTCTGGCAATCGGGCCGAGTGAAACTCCATTTTCCGTTAGCAGCGGACGATCGCCGTTCGTACTGCGATCGCCGTTAACATCCACGCCAGCCAACAAATTGAAAGGTCGGCCGCTATTCGCGCGAACGATCGGCGTCAATGTGAAATCACGAAGAAAGACATTTCGCCAGGGGCTTTGGATAATGGAATAAACAACAAATTTATGCCGTTGGTCAAAGGCTGAAAGTGAATACTCCGGATTGTCGTCGAGTTGATCAAAAGCACGGAAATCGCTGTTGTAATCCGTCACCTGATCGAAGGCTTTGCTAAGCGTGTAGTTGCCTGCGATCGCGAAATTTGCACCGAATCGTTTTTGGAATTCGATAATAAAGCCGTTGTAATTCGCCGATGCTGCTGATTCGTAAATGATCTCCTGAAACAGCGTCGGATTCCGGAAACACGTGAAGATTGCCGCGCCGGTGCATCCTGAAGCAGCCGAGTACTCGCGGATACCGCGCGGGCCGATAGGACGATCCAGCAAATTAATATCTCTAGCTCGCGTAATAAACTGTGTCAATGCCCAGACATAACTGGCCGCAACGCTGAAACCGCTTCCGAATTCGTGTTCAACACCGAAACTCGCCTGCTGTGCCATCGGACTCTTATATGTCGGATCGGCGCGAAAAATTACAGTCAACGGGTTACGGGGCCCTGTCTGGGAAACGTTAATACCGAACTGGGCGAGGTCGGCGGGAGTGATCGTTCGCGTAGTATTTGGAATACCTATGACTCCCTGTGCCCTCAGCGTACGAAAAATATTGATCGGGCCGTTGAGAGCAAGCGGATTCAATGCATTTAGCGTCGTCAGCACCTGGGGAATTTGACGGCGGTCGTCAATCTCATTGAGCGATTGGACGACATAATCGATCACAAACGGAATCTGTGCGTAAAAGATTCCATAACCGCCCCGGAAGATCGTTTTTCGATCCTCGAAGGGCGTGTACGCAAAGCCGACGCGCGGGGCGAAATTATTTTTATCAGTAGGAAGCGGCTTTCTGCGGACATCGAGCTCATAGCGTAATCCGAAATTAAGCGTTAGTGTGGGATGAGCATTCCATGTATCCTGACCATAAATTGCATAATACGGAAGTTTTGCTCCGACAACACCGTCACCAAACCCCTGCTGATAAGACTGCGGCAAACCCAAATCGAGGGACTGCAATGCAGTTATCGTTGTGGCCGCCAACTGGGGGCTGACTAATGCACCCGGCAGCGTTCCGAAACCGAACCGTCCGGAGAAAAAAGTTTTCGCATCGAAGAAACCATCACGCAGCAGTACGCTGCCGCCGAATTTCATTCTATGATCGCCGCGAACCACAGTGAGGTTATCGGCCAGCTCATAGCGCCGGTCGAAGTTGAAACTCGGAAGAAAGATGTCGCGGTTGAAGAATCCGAAGCCGGATACGTTTAGCTCGGGCCCGTTGGGGTCGTTAGGTACGACAAACAATTCGTTATAATTGGCCTGCAGCCTCAGTTCGTTCGTTAGGTCCGGGCTAAAAATATGCGTCCACGATCCGACGATATTATGATCGAGAATTGAGGTATTATTCGACCGAGAGAAGCCGAGTAGTGCGCGTGTTGCCTGGTTGCCTTCCTCACGGTCGTTGAAATTGTATCTGAGGAAGAAACTGTTGGAAGAACTCGGCACATGATCTAAACGCGCCGAAAAGGCATGGGAATCCGTGTTGAACGGGAAAATGCCGCTGTTATTGCGGAAAAGATCCTGTGTCGGCTGGTCCGCCGTTAACACCCCCTGAAGAATCGAAGAGCACTGAGCTCGCGGAACGGCGACGCCGGTGACGCAGGGGACGGGTGCCGGGTCGGCGCTTGCAGCTAGCCCGGCGAGTATCGCAGTTTGTGAAGCGGTTGGCTGAAAAATGTTTAGATTAGTCAAAAGCGGCACAGTCGACGATTCTCGTCTTCGCAGGCCTTCATAGCCGCCAAAGAAAAACGTTTTGTCTTTGATAATCGGGAAACCTACGGTGCCTCCGTATTGCTGGCGGTTTGCATCGGGTTTAATGCGGGTGAGAGTATCGCCGTCGAGCACGAAAGCAAACGGGTCACCGGCATCGAGGTTTTGATTTCGGAAATAACCGAAAACGCTTCCCCGAACATTATTCGTGCCGGTCTTTGACACAATGTTGATTACGCCGCCGCTGGCCCCGCCAAGCTCCGCGTTGTAATTGCTCCGATTGATCTGAAATTCCTGCACGGCTTCCTGGCTCAGTGTCGACCGAACACCGCCGCCCTGATCGTTTGCTTCGGCACCGTCGACAGTTATATTGTTGCCGCGTCCATTATTACCGTAGAACGAAATTCCGCTATTGGGTGTTTGGGTAACACGGAAATCAGTGTTGTCCGCAAGGGCGTTTGAATCCACGACACCGGGAGCGAGAAGCGTGAATGTTAGATAATCACGGCGGTCGATCGGCAGGTCACGAATGTATCTTTCGGTAACAGTCGTCGATTGCTGCGACCGATCCGTTTCGATAACCGGCGGATCACCCGAGACCTCCACTGTTGCCGAGGCGTCGCCTACCTGAAGCGCAAAATTTTGATCGGCGGTCTGGCCAACCGTTACTTGAATAGCGTTCTGTACCTGGCTGCTGAAACCGCTTGCTTCTACCCGCAGCTGATACGTTCCCGGGGGCAATGATAAAATACGGTATTCGCCCTGTTCATCAGTTGTCGCCGTTCGGCTGACGCCTTTTTCCGCGTCGGTAGCCGTGATTGTCGCCCCGTTCACAACGGCCCCATTCGGATCGGCTACCCGTCCCTTGATGTCGGAAGTGGAGCCGCCTGCTTGCGCCAAGGTGGTAAGGCAAAAAGCACCGACTAATGTCAACAAAGTGAAGAATCGAGTCATCATAAGGTAACCTCCAATTGCGAAACGTAGTAAATACAGGTCTTTATTGTAGAGAACTTCAGCTAATGACGACGTCTTTCTTGTTCGGGTAGTAGAAGTAAGATTAAACAGGGAATAAGAAACGAAATACCCGCAATCGTTGGGAAGTTTCCGACGTGTCAGGACCGAATGTTGGAAAACTTTCTATTTATCCTTCGTGTAAGTCGTCGAATATTTTATACTTCGATTCACGAAAACGACACGAAGTCAGATCAAACCGGTAACAGACCGGGTGACTGAGAAAACTTAAGGCTTAGATAAAATTACCTGTTTTGCTGTGCGATTCTATGCTTATTCTATCGGAATATCAAACATAAAACGTACAATATTTAACTCTTCATTTCGGGCGATTCACTTTAATGGATTCAAAAGAATTGTTGGACGATATAAAAGAAGATTTATATATAGAATTTGTGCGGAGGCAGTCCGTACCGACAGCGTTTGCATTCCGCTTCTAAACCATGCATAATGAACGACGTTAGTCCTTCTCTCGCGTCAACGGTGATGCGCTCGTCAAAGACGGTTTTTTGGGTAGTTCGAGAGCAGGTTGGTTATTAGTTGCAGAAGCCGCTCGCATTTTTGAGCACCCGAAACCGAATCCTTTCTTCTGGAAACCTTTCGATTCGACGCTTCTTTTGAAATTCCCGTTTAGGGAAAAGGTACAATTTATTATGTCAATGAAACTTTATGTAGGAAATCTTTCCTTCAACACCTCAACATCAGATTTGGAACAGCTTTTCGGCGAAGTCGGAACGGTTGAATCGACGAACATCATCGAAGATCGCGAAACAGGCCGCTCGCGCGGATTCGGTTTTGTCGAAATGTCTTCGAAGGAAGAAGGCGATAACGCAATCGCAACGCTCAACGGCAAGGAAGTAGACGGTCGCGAGCTGAAAGTCAACGAAGCTAAACCGCAGGAAAGCCGCAGCGGCGGAGGCGGCGGCGGACGCGGAGGCTACGGTGGTGGGGGCGGCGGCGGTGGTTACGGCGGTGGCGGCGGACGCAATCGTTACTAATTTAGATTGTTTTAGTATCTGAAAAGGAAAGCCTTCGGCATTTGCCGGAGGCTTTTTTCTTGTAAAAAGGTGAAAAATAATAACTGTGCGTGAAATGTGGAAGGTATTGGTTCGAATAAAATGCGCACAAACTCGGCCCTTGGACCGGTTACAGTATGATTACCACAACTCCGTCAGATCAAGTTCGAAATCGACCAAGACATTTTCTCCAGATGCTCGTTTGGGATTTCACCACGCACTTTATACACTTCGTGAAGAACTCTAGTGCCTTAAAGCTTGCAACTTCAAGCGCGCCGCGCCGCTTCGATTGCGGCGATGTCGATCTTTTTCATGGTCATCATCGCGTCGAACGCGCGCTTGGCGGCAGCGGGATCGGGGTCAGTGATCGCCTGGGTCAGGTCGATCGGCGTGATCTGCCAGGATAAACCCCATTTGTCCTTGCACCAGCCGCAGGCGCTCTCTTTGCCGCCGTTATCGACTATCGCGTTCCAGTAGCGGTCGGTTTTATCTAATCCCAATCCTTCTTGAGCAGCAGCTCTTCGATCCTGTAGGCATGCAGCATCTCGTGATTCAGCAGGTGCCGGAACATGATCCATACCGAATAATGATCAAACGCCTCGTGCTCGGCCGTTTTCTGCCACTCGTCCGCCGATAGCTTCTTCAGTCTTTTGACGAGCGCGGCTCGCTCGCGTACATACGCGTCGAGCCTTTCGTCCATATCTACGTCGAGCAGCGAGCCTGCCTCGTCCTCGGGAGAATTAACTATCGTCTTAATGTACGGTGCCGGTGAAGACAAGATCAGATCGAGCCGCGCGAGAAACAGAGCGTCAGAGGTCGCCAGGTGACAGGCGTGCTCGTAAGCCGACCATTTTGTCGGGCGCGGACGACGCTTTAGAATCTGCGGCGGCACCTCTCGGATCAGAGGAATAATCACGCCGGGGGCCGTCTCCAAGGCGGAGATCAAGATAGTTGTATCGCTCATAATGTTTTTGCTCCAAATTTTGTCGACAAATTTCGGTGCCCGCTATATGTCAACCACGCCGTGCCGCCTCGATCGCGGCGATGTCGATCTTTTTCATCGTCATCATCGCATCGAATGCGCGCTTGGCGGCGGCGGGATCGGGATCGGTGATCGCTTGCGTCAGAGCGGTCGGCGTGATCTGCCAGGACAATCCCCATTTGTCTTTGCACCAGCCGCAGGCGCTCTCTTCGCCGCCGTTATCGACGATCACGTTCCAGTAACGATCGGTTTCGGCTTGGGTCTCGGTTGCGACCTGAAACGAGAACGCTTCGTTGTGCTTGAACGCGGGTCCGCCATTGAGCCCGAGGCAGGGAATTCCCATCACCGTAAACTCGACTGTCAACACATCTCCCTTCTTCCCGGACGGAAAATCTCCCGGCGCCGTGTGCACCGCGTCAACTGACGAATCGGGAAACGTCTCCGCATAAAATTGAGCCGCCTCCGCAGCGTCGCCATCGTACCAAAGGCAAATCGTGTTTTTCGCTTGTGTCATAATGTCACCTCGCTTCTCCTAAGGGTTTTGTGAGCAATTTACCCGCTTCGTGACCCATTCGGACCACTTCGTGAGGCACTTTCAGGCCTTCGTGAGCGACTTACACCGCCTAGCAAGGCACTTCAGTGCTTAGGTGAGCAACTTTCATTGGTTCAATCCAAGCGTCCGCAATATACGGCGTATTCTGACGTACCCGGCGTAGGATCGAAGTGCAAGTGCTCGTACGCGTACCCGATTCCGTGCAACGACGTAGCGACAACAGAGGCTTCGGTTTCCGAGAGCCGCCATTCTAGTTGGTCAGCAGACTCGACGACCGAGCCTTGAGCGACTTGCCCGACCTGATCGCCATAAGAGAACCGTATTGTAAAAGATTTGGCAATACCGCTTGAAACCAACGGAAGAGCGGAAACGGGCAGAACGTCTTCCAACTCATTCAGATAAAGCGCCATGATCTCGGCCAGCGAACGAAAGCCTTCCTCATTTCCTTCAATACAGATTGCTCGTGGCGCCACGTCGGGACGCTCGTCATATGAATCAACTGTCACGCGAAGTCGTGCATTTTTTCTTAGGAACTTATTCATCAACTTGTGCATAGATATCGATTCTGACAAGGCCATTGCACCCACACTTCGCTCGACGCAAAACTGGACGACAAAGTTACACTGCCGCGACGCGGTTATAAACCGTATCTCTTTCCACAGCCTCGAAGCCGGCGTTTTCGATCATGGCGATGAGTTCTTGTTTGGACATTTTTACTTCACCGTTTTCGACGGCCGAGATAAATTCGTCAACGCCTTCGTCGCCGCATCGAACAAGGTGATGAACCTTGGCCGCTTCGACCTGGTGTAATTCAAAGACGTTGAATTGTCAGTCACCTGACGGTTGGGGCGAAAATGGGCCACCTTTTCTACTTGCGAGATCAGACCGTTAGTGTGAACCCTCCGTCCGGAGTAAGAGTTGTACCGGTGATATAGCTCGCTTCGTCTGAGCACAAGAAGAGGATCGAGGCGGCGATCTCCTCCGGTTTGCCCGCGCGTCTGACGTGTACTTGAGGTATTAGGACATCGTCTAAGATCGCGTCTCCCAGAAGCCCACGTATTCGGTGGTGCATTGGCGTATCTACAAAGCCCGGACAGACGATATTGACCCGGATGCCATGAGGTGCAAGTTCGGCTGAAGCACTGGTTGTAAGGCCGATCTGACCGTGTTTGGACACGACATATGCAGCACCCGATCCGAATCCGAGAAAGGAATTCACAGAACCGACATTCACTATCGCACCGCCGTTTCCTGCCGCAAGCATTGCTCGTGCTTCGTATTTTAGACAAAGAAAGTTGCCTCTTAAATTGATATTGAGAACCTGATCCCATGCGTCAACCGGGAGATCTGTTACGGGTGCAAGCTTGCCTTCGATGCCTGCATTGTTTACAGCGTAGTCAAGTCGCCCAAATGTCTCGATGGTTTGTGTGACCATTCGCTCAACATCTTCTACGACGGAGACATCAGTTTTGACAAAACTCGCTTTTCCGCCGTTAGCCTTGATCTGATCCACAGTCTTAGCCATCTCGTCATCACGCCGCGCAGCAAGCATTACCGTAACGCCTCGCGCCGCGAAAGCCAGCACAGTCGCAAGTCCGATCCCGCTGCTTGCTCCGGTTATTAGTGCTACTTTGTTCTCCATATCTGACACCTTCAAAATTGAGATCCACTTTACTATGCCTTTGTTCGTTCGACGCGATTATACACCGTATCCCTTTCAACCGCTTCGAAGCCGGCGTTTTCGATCATGGCGATGAGTTCTTGTTTGGACATTTTTACCTCGCCGTTTTCGACCGCGTAGCTTTCGGTGAGCTCGCCGCCGTCGGTGATGGTGCCGTCGAAGTCGTTGGCGCCGACATCGGAAAACCAGACTAGTTTACATAGAAATTGAGCCTTTTTGCTCGATATTTGTTCACAGGCATTTTTTCGCTAGTGATGAAGCCAGGCTTGGCTGCGATCAGGTCGGGTATTCGGTTGACTATGGTTGCACAAGTTAACTCGACGGTTGCCGGGCGGTTGATAGTAACCTCAGTGCTGGGCTCGCCGTGGATGGTCCAGACGTTCTGGTCGAACTCACCCTCGGCATAGACCTTACCTATGCATTCGGCTTCGATCACGATCCCTTCCTCCGTGAGGGTCGTAACCACTGCCGACATTCCCGTGGCGTGCCCTGCAGGTATCGTCATTTGCAGCGTTTCTGAGCGCAGCTCGTTTTCATGAGTCTGGGGAACACACATCTGGGTCTGTTCTTTTACCGTGAGTCCGAGTTGTGAACAGAGCCAGCCGTTTGTGTTCCACATGTATGAAGGTAGGAAGGCGTCTTTGTCTATCAGTGCGTTTCGCTCGATGTCGGAGATGTTGTCGGCGGCAGCGATCTCCCTTTCAAAGTCTTCAATGGACAATCCCGCTCCATGAACCTTCGCCAGCGCAATGCCGTAATCCTCGACGTTGTAGCTCGACCGTCCGGTGATCTTCGTTATTGTGTGCGTCGCGCCCGCAAGCGTAGTGATCAAATTTCCCCAGAGCACATCCTGATACCCGGACCCGCAGAGCGTAACGCCGTTCTTTTTGGCCAATTCGTCCAGCATTTTCGTCGTACGTGGCGAGGAATTCCACGGAAAGAATGCCTCTTCACAAAGCGTAATCGCGTTGACACCGCTCTCGGCGCAGTCCAGAAAGGCGCGCTTTACATCCTGCATAAGACTCGCAGTGGTGATGATGCAGGCGTCGGGTTTCGTCTCCATCATGATCGCAGCCGCGTCCTTCGAGTCCTGGACAATGACTCCTGTCTTCCCAACGCTTGCGATCTCGCCAATGTCCGCGCCGACGTTGCTCCGCCCAAATGCGCAGACGATCTCCGCACCCTTCTCGATGGCATAGCGCATCGTGTAAACGGACATCTTGCCACAACCGTACTGCGCAATCCTCAGTTTTCTTGCCATTGACATGCTCCTCTTCTCAAAGTGGGGGTTCAAGCGACAAAGGTCTCCACCCGATTATAAACCGTATCTCTTTCCACAGCCTCGAAGCCGGCGTTTTCGATCATGGTGATGAGTTCTTGTTTGGACATTTTTACCTCGCCGTTTTCGACCGCGTAGCTTTCGGTGAGTCCGCCGCCGTCCCTGGTGTTCGGGGTTTCTTGGTTCAACCACATCAGGACCATCGTGTTAAAGGCCCTTAAAAATATCGGTCTCGCGTCCCATAGCAACAGGTAGCACGAGCCTTAGGAAAGTCGTGCCGCCGAGGGTTGTCGTCACTCGCTCCTTCCAGCTCTGCTGCCATTTCGCATTATCTTCCTGCGTAATGGTAAAACAAGCTATTGAATCAGCCGTTTGCTTGAGGTAGCGGCTGCCGTCCACTTTCGTAGTTATAAACGAATCGGTCACAGTGCCGAACGGTCCGTTAACATCTGCTATGCCTCCAAAGGGTCGTTTGGACGCGGGGAAGCGCGACTCAGGGTAAGCGATGTAATAAAGTTTGCGCGGTCTATGTTTTAGATGTCCCTGCTGCTGGAAAACGCGGGTGACGACACTGCCGACAAGAATGTGACGCGGATGCCCGGTAAGTCCGTCAGGTCCCCACGTGATAATAACGTCGGGTCTAGTTTGATCGATGATTTCAACCAAGCGGTCGGCGATCGCCATTGTGGTCGAAGACCCTTCGCCTGCGGGTCCGCGCATAACAAAGTTCTCTTTTATACTCAGCGCACGCGACGCGCAGAGAAGACCTTCTCTCACGGGCGAACCCTCCACATCCGAAGGATCCTGAACTCCGGTAAAGATCGCGAAGTGTACCGTGTGTCCCTCAGTGGCATATCTGGCTATAAGCGGAGCGATCGACACAGCATCGTCGCCGTGGGTCAAGACAACCAACAGAGTGTGTTGCTTTGCGAAAGTGGTGTGGCTAAAACAAAAGACGAGGAGCCAACCAACGCAAAGCATCTTTAAGACTATATTTATGGACATAATGTAACTTACTCCTTTCGGGCATGAACTCCGTATAGCTAACATTAGTATCATCGTGCGTGAAATATTATTTAAAGGGGTTCCGCGTATTATTAGCCACTACACCTTCTTCGAACGTCGTCACGCCGCAATTCTTTCCTGGCGATTGTAAACCGTATCCCTTTCAACGGCCTCGAAGCCGGCGTTTTCGATCATGGCGATGAGTTCTTGTTTGGTCATTTTTACTTCGCCGCCGGATTCGACGGAGTAGCTGTGGGTGAGTTCGCCGCCGTCGATGATTGTGCCGTCGAGGTCGTTGGCGCCGAAGTGGAGCGCGGTTTGGGCGGTTTGTTTGCCGAGCATGACCCAGTACGCTTTGATGTGGTCGAAGTTGTCGAGCATAAGGCGTGAGACGGCGATCGTTCGCAGGTTGTCGATGGCGTCAGGGCCGGGGAGCGATGACAAGGCGGTTCCGGAAGGATAGAAAGCAAGCGGTATGAAGCACTGAAAGCCGCCGGTTTTGTCCTGCTGTTCGCGGAGCTTTACGAAATGATCGATGCGGTCTTCGATAGATTCGATATGGCCGTAGAGCATTGTCGCATTCGTTTTTAACCCGGCTTTATGGACTTTTCCTGCAAGTTCCAGCCAACGCGCGCCGTCGCATTTGTGGTCGCAGATACGCGAACGCGTCGGTTCGGCAAATATCTCGGCGCCGCCCCCGGGACACGAATCCATTCCGGCCGCGTGAAGTTTTTCGATCACATCCTCATCCGACATTTTATAAAACCGAGCGAAGAAATCGAGCTCGACCATCGTCAAAGCCTTCAAATGCAGCTTCGGAAATTCGCGTTTGAGCGACGAGAAAAGATCGGTGTAGTATTCGAAGGGAAGTTTGCTGTTAAGCCCGCCGACGATATGCAGTTCGGTCGCTCCTTCGCCGACGGCCGTGCGGGCGATCTCGATCGCGTCCGTGACCGAATGCGTGTAAGCACCCTCTTCTCTCGCACGCTTATAAAACCCGCAGAACTTACAATCAGCAACGCAAATATTCGTATGGTTGAAATGCCGGTTAACGTTGAAGTATGTCGTCAGTCCGTGCCTTTTGCGCCGCACAAAATCCGCCAGCTTCCCAAGCGCATTCAGATCGCCGGTTTGGTAAAGAGCAATGCCTTCGTCAAAAGTCAGACGCTCGCCGTCCTCGACCTTTTCGGCAATGTCTCGTA
>Ga0136617_10000105_pt1 | contig 57933 bp, 52 predicted proteins | sample AntDrymUQ3222106_2_FD_129672 | JGI IMG/M metagenome (GOLD analysis project Ga0136617, IMG submission 129672) | Polar desert sand microbial communities from Dry Valleys, Antarctica - metaG UQ322 (21.06) | ecosystem: Environmental > Terrestrial > Soil > Desert | place: Antarctica: Dry Valley...
CAGTGTGCCGCCGGCGCGGAAGCCCTCATCGAAATGACGGGCGTCCTCTTCCGGTATGCCCATACCGGTCAATGCGCCCAGCAACCCGCCTGCCGCCGCCCCGATGCCGGCGCCTGCGAGGGTCGACGCGAGGGCGCCGCCCGCGATGATGGGCCCTATGCCCGGGATTGCCAGGGCACCAACTCCTGCCAACAGACCGATCACGCCACCCAGAACGCCGCCACCAATGGCCCCCGTGGTTGCACCCTCGGCAGCCTGGGTGCCGGTACCCTCAATCAGCTCCTCCTGCTGGCTTCGGTCGCGAATGGCCACACCGATTTGGCTCTCGGAGAATCCGGCCTTTTTGAGTCGCTCGATGGCCTGCTCAGCGTCGACCTGATCCTTGAAAAGGCCTACTACAGTCCCACCATCTTTGGTGGGCTCGGGGTTCTTTTGTTTACTCATGTGAAGCTCCTTGGGATCTGCGATATAGCCGGTAGATTTTCTGGCGGTCCCGCGGCGGCGCGCAGATCCAATTCGAGATTGCCCCGTTGTTCGAGGCGCGGACAGGGAAGCTACCGGCTGGTATAGAATGGTGAAGTGACCAGTCTCACCGATTTCCGATTCATATGAAGAACAAAAAATTGCGGCAGGATTTACTGGCTCGAACTCATCGCTCCCCTTAAAAGGTCCTCAGCGTGCGACTAATCTGGTACATCGCCCTGGGCGGCGCAGTGGGCAGCGTGCTTCGCTACCTGGTGGGAATCGCAGTTCTGGCCCGCACCGGTGGGGATTTCCCGGTAGCCACCCTGATAGTCAACCTCAGTGGGTGCCTTCTCCTGGGCTTCCTAATCCACTACGCGCTGGCAACTCCGGCGGTCACTCCTGAAGTCCGGGCCCTTCTTACCACCGGCTTGTGCGGCGGCTACACGACCTTCTCTACATTCAGCTATGAAGCGGTTGCTCTGGTTCAGAACGGAGACTGGCGGCGAGCAACGCTGTATGTTGGCCTGAGCGTGGCGGGGTCCATTGCCGGCGTGTTAGTGGGAATCGCAGGTGCGCGCCATGTAGTGGGGCTCCGGTAGCCTCCAGAACTGGTAAGGCACGGACCGGTAAGGCCGGATGCGCTTTCGGGCCGACGGATGGGCGCGGGCAGCAGCCAAAGGCTATCTTCCATCCCCCGCGAACGTGGCGAAACTGGCAGACGCGCAGGACTTAGGATCCTGTCCCGCAAGGGGTGCGGGTTCAACTCCCGCCGTTCGCACTCGGAGGCGTCAGTAGATCCGTTGGCCTCCGGCTCAACCCCCGCCCCTCGAACTTATTTGTCTGTGAATGACTTTCGGGGGCTGAATCTGCTGACTTGGCGCAAGCCGGCGATCACGGCCACCGCAGCCACCCACCTCCGGGATGGAGCCGGGGTTGCCTCTGCTCCCCCCGGCTGGAGCGCGCACGGTTGCGGGGAAGCAGATCGGTTCGACAGGGCATACATCACAGACCGCCTACCTCGATAGTCATACGTTCTCGCTCCAGTTGCACACAGGCCGGGCTGAGGCCGCTGTGCAACTCGACCTAGGATAGTGCGGCCGTCCTTCTTACCTCTGTAGAGGCTCCCCTTTCATGATCACACGCTTCGATAAGCTCCAAACGGAGCTGCCCCATCCCAAGAACCCTTCTCCGAACTCGGCCGCGGCCGTGCAGGAGCTGCTGGGCGGAAAGTTTGGGGAAATGTCCACTTTCATGAACTACACCTACCAGTCATTCAACTTTAGAGGTCGAAAGGAGATGCGGCCCTTCTACGATCTAGTGGCGAACATAGCGGCTGAGGAGTTCGGGCACATCGAGCTGGTTGCCTATGCCATCAATCTTCTCCTCACCGGAACCACGGAGAGAGGCGACGATCCCGCGGCAACTCCACTCGAGTCGGCCGCCGACGCACGCAACAGCTACCACTTTCTCGCCAGCGGGCAGCAGGCGTTGCCCATGGACTCACAGGGGAACTTCTGGACTGGTGCCAACGTGTTTTCCAGCGGCAACCTGAAGCTGGACCTGCTGCACAACTTCTTTCTGGAGTGCGGAGCCCGGGCCGGCAAGATCCGAGTCTATGAGACAGTCGATGACCCTACGGCCCGCGCGTGCGTCGGGTTTCTGCTGGTGCGGGGGGGCGTACATATCGTGGCGTATGCCAAGGCACTTGAAAAGCTGTCCGGGGTCGATGTCGGCAAGCTGCTGCCGATTCCTGACATCAGCAACAAGCGTTTCCCCGAAGCGGCCAGGCATGAGGCGCGCGGCCTCCACCGCATTCTCTTCCAGTTCAGCCCCGAGGATTACCCCCGGGCCGGCGAGATCTGGAACGGTACCCATCCGGAGGACGGGAGCGACCTCGAAGTGCAGGTAGGGGCTCCTGAGGGGTTTGATCCCCCCGATCTTGACGCGGAACCACAGCTGACCGCGCCGGTGGGGCCCGATATCGATCCGGAAATGTTTCGCGACGTCGCCATGCGGTTATTCCCCGAAGTCGATCCGAAGAGAAAAGCTCGACCAAAGGCCAAGTCGCGCTAAAGCCTGTGAAATACACGAACCGTCGGACCTGTGATGGTTGCCACAGCGGGCGGTAGGGCCTGAAAGTACCTATCGCCCGGGCCGGCGACACCGGCTCTGGCCGGAAGGTGACTGCAGCATCAGCGCAGCGCACCGGACCACCACGAGGTGTATGTCAGCCGTTCTTCGCGGAGGTACTTTGTGTTGAGCACTGCTAAGGTCTTAAGAGTGTCCCTGCTGTTGCTGGCCGGTGGTGTCGGATCAGCGGCTGCCCAAACCGCAACCGACCAAACCATGACGAGAGACATGGACGACGACGGCGGTTTCGATGAATGGGGCCTCCTCGGCCTGTTGGGCCTGGCCGGGTTGCTCGGCCGAAAAGGCCGGGACAGAGACGGGGCCGAAACCCGTCGAGTCTAGAGGTCTGCACCCAGAGTCCGGGGTTCCTTTGGGGGCCTCGGACTTTTTACTCGACTGCCAGTATCTCCATGGCCGCATTCCTTCCGTTGATTCCGATCACACTGCCGCCCGGATAAGTCCCGGCTCCGCAAAGGTACATCCCCTCCATCGGGGTCCGCGGCGTCAGCCGCTTGCCCCACATGTAGTCCGGCAAGCACTCGCCCTGGAAGATGTGGCCGCCAGTAAGACCCGTCCTGCGTTCGATGTCCGGCGGACCCATCACCTCCATATGGAGTACTGCCGAGGGGATGTTACTGGCGAACCGGCCGATGGATGACAGCGCCACTTGGGCGACCTCCTCCCGTCGGGTGTCCCAGTCGCCCTGGCGAAATGAATAGGGGACCGGTTGGGCGAACACGCTCATCGTATGCCGCCCGGGTGGCGCTACGCTCGGATCATGCGAGCTCTGAAAGTAGAGCTCGGTCCAAAGTCTTTCGGGCAGCTCGCCGGTCAGCGATGTCCGGTGATGCCTAATCCAATCCAACTTTGACAGCGGGGTGTTCACCTGCCCAAAGTGGTGGGGCTCGAGGGTTCCTGGCCGTGCCGTGAAGTCAGGGAGCTTATCCAGGGCCACGGTGATCTTTACCGTACATCCGGTGATGGGAATTTCTTCCACCTGGGCTTGCCAGGCCGGGTCAGCCGAGTCACCCAGAAGGCTCAGCGTTCTGCGAGGATCGGCATTAGAGACCACGACGGGGGCATGCAGGCGCTCGCCGCCTTCCAGCTCGACTCCCTCGCCGGGAACTATTCGGTGCACGGGAACACCCGCAGCCACGACGGCACCGGACTCCTGAGCGATGTCGCAGAGAATGAACGAGACCAGCCCCATGCCACCCCTGAGATAGCCCCACATCCCGGGTATCCCGCCCATCCGCCCGGAGGCATGGTGAAAATGGATGGAGGCCGTTCCCGGGTCGTGGGGGCTTGCGTTGGTACCGATCACTCCCTGTCCCAGCAGCGCCTCCTGGAGCCGCTCATCCTGCAGGTACCGCTCCACGAACTCCACCATGGACCACTCGAAGAGCAGCGAGATCGCCTCGCGGTCTCCGTCCAGCCGGCGCTCGATCTCGTTGCGGGCGGGAGCCCGCCCGACCCAGACGTCATCATGGCCGAGAGGGCGTAGGGCGTCTCTGACTCGCTGCTTGAGGCCGGTCATGGCCCGCCATCCGGCGAGATCGCGCGGGGCAAAACGGCTGATCTCGGCCTCGGCCCGGCCATCATCACCCCAGAGCTGAACGCTGCTGCCATCGTCGAATGGGACGAACAGACCCGGGGCCGCCGGGTGCCAGTCCAGTCCGCGCTCGATCAGACCCAGCTCTTCGATTACCAGCGGATGAAGCAACCCGCAGACGTAGGCGCAAGGCGAAACCCGGTAGCCGGGCCAAGGCTCCTCCAGCGTGCATGCGCCCCCTACCCGATCCCGCCGCTCCAGTACCAGCACCCGGCGGCCGGCCCGCGCCAGGTAGGTGGCGCACGCCAGCCCGTTGTGCCCGGCGCCAACCACGATGACGTCCCAGCGTTTACCCGCCAGCTCGGTAATGGGGCAAGGCAAGCCGATCAGACCCAGTTTGGTTGCGGTTCCGCTCACCCGCAGTCCTCCTGTTTCCCCACTCGCCAGCTGCGATAGCGATTCAAGGGAGGTCGTGGAGAGTCAGCCGGCCAGCAGTCTGCGTACCGCGTCCCGGAGGGTGGCCACGCTGAACGGTTTGTAGACGGTGGGGATATCTTCAGGTAGGCCGTTACCGATTCTTTTGCGGGAGATATCGTCGATGTGAAGGATGGGAAGGGATGGAAAATCCTCTCGTACCCGGGCAATGAGCTCGGCCCCGTTGAGGCCCGGCATGTAGTTGTTGGTTACGATCAAGTCGAACGCCACCTCGGCTCCAAGTGCCGCATCCAGGGCGGCTCGCCCATTGGCCACCGCGACCACCTCATACCCTTCATCGCTGAGGGCGCGAGCGATCAGAGCGCGGACCATCGGTTCGTCGTCAACCACCAGAATGCGCGGGGCCATGAGCCATCCGGCGCGGGGTGAGACAGAGCTGTTACAGGGGATTGTCTCCCATCATAACGCGCGTTGACGTTGAGCGCGAGTGCGGTTGCCGGCTTACTTTCTCAGTAATACAAGCTTCACGGCATCCAGTACGATATGAAGGTCCTCCAGCTTGCTGATCAGCGGCACTCCTCGTTGCTCCAGTGAATTGTGAACCATCGGGTCGCGGGCGGCACCGGTCAGGAAGATCACCCGGCTCCCGAGGTGCGGGGCCACAGCCACCATAGCATCGTAGAAGTCGATTCCGTTGATCTCGGGCATCATGAAGTCACTGACTACAGCCGCAATGTCTCCATCCGTTGCGATGGCGTCGAGGGCGCCCCGTCCCGACTCGGCCTCGAGCACGCTGAACCCGCCTTTTTCGAACATCTTGCGCAGAGATCGGCGGATGGCGTTTTCATCGTCGACCAGCAGGACTGTCGGCATGATTTCAGAACCGGGTTGGGAGATGGATCAACCACGGGAAGTGCGCAAAATCTTGCGCTAGTACGCACTGCCTGCAACGGTCCAAACCCGATCGCATCCGGCAAAATTGACCCTGGGGACAACGACAGGGTAGATTCCTCGCACGATGACCCATATTACCGTCGAAAAAACCGCTGAGGATTCCGCCTCCAAATCGCTGCGGGTCACCGTGCCGGTGGACCGCGTCCGTGAGGCCGAGGCGCGCGCGCTTAAGTATTACGCCAAGCGAGCACGTCTTCCGGGATTCCGGCCCGGCAAAGCGCCGGATACAGTGGTTAAAAAGCGGTTCGGCGATGCCATCCGCCAGACGGTGCTCGAGGAGGTAATCCGCGAGAGTTGGGAAACCGCCAAGACCAACGAGTCGCTCAAGCCAATCACCGACCCGGCCATCCGTAACCTCAAGTTCGAGGACGGCAGCCCGATCGAGTTCGAGCTGCACGTCGAAGTGCGCCCCGAGCTCAAGCTCGAGCGGGTGGGGGGGTTTACGGTTGAGCGGCGCGAGGTAGCGGTGCCGGACCGCGCCGTGGAAGAGCAACTTGCCCGCATACAGGAGCAGAAAGCGGCGTGGATCCCGGTCGAGGCGGTTAAGCCTTCCCCGGGCCAGATGGTTCGCATCGAAGTGGCCACTATCGAGAACGGGGTGGCGGGTGCATCCCAGCCCCACGACGTGGTCCTGGGTGAAAACCAGACGATTCCCGAGCTGGAGGAACAGGTCATGTCGCTGCTCCCCGGTGAGACGACAGACGCCGAGGTGCGGTTCCCGGATGATCATCCGGATGAATCGCGGCGAGGCCAGGCTCGGCACCTGAGGATCACGCTGCATGAAGTGAAGCGGCAGGAGCTTCCCCCGCTCGACGATGCTCTGGCCCGCGAGGTCGGAGACTTTGAGGGTCTCGATGCGCTCCGGGCGGCGGTGCGGCAAGACCTGGAGCGGGAAGCCACGCGTGAGGCCGATGCGGAGGTGCGCCGGAAGTTGATCGCGGAGGTGGTAGAAGCCAACAACATCCAGGCGCCTGACTCCCTGGTGCACCGCCTCATGCACGGCTACGCCGAGATGTACAAGGTACCTGAGGACCAGCTGCCCGCGTTCGAGCAGCAGTTTCATCAGATTGCGGAAACCCAAGTCAAGCGCGACCTGGCGCTGGACGCCCTGGTGGAGACCCATGGGCTCCGGGCGACCGAGGCCGATCTCGACGAGCGCATCAATACTATGGCCGGAGCCCGCGGCGTGCCCGCCGGCCAGATTTACGCTTCCCTGGAGAAGTCCAAGAGGCTGGGCGAGCTCGAGCGTGCAATTACCGAGGAGAAGGTCTTCGACTTCCTCCTCAAGCAGTCCACCGTTGAAGAGGTTAAGTCTTGATCATGGCTACCCTGTATCCGCCGTACATCATCGAGCGTTCCAGCAGGGGCGAGCGAACCTACGACATCTTTTCCCGGCTGTTGATGGACCGCATCGTGTTTCTCGGCGCGCCGATCAACGACGATGTCTCGAACATCATCATTGCCCAACTGCTGTTCCTCGAGGCAGACAACCCCGATAAAGACATCTACCTGTATATCAATTCGCCGGGCGGCGTCGTGTCGGCTGGTATGGCGATCTACGACACCATGCAGCACCTCCGGGCTCCGGTGAACACAATTTGCATGGGCATGGCCGCCTCGATGGGATCCTTCCTGCTGGCCGCGGGTGCCAAGGCCAAGCGCAGCGCGCTGCCGCATTCCAGGATCATGATCCACCAGCCCTCAGGCGGGGCACAAGGCACCGCCGCGGATATCGAGATTCAGGCCCGCGAGATCCTGTATCTGCGCGCCAAGATGAACTCGCTTTATGCGCTGCACACCGGCCAACCGATCGAGACGATCGAGCGGGACATGGACCGCGACCGATTCATGAGCGCCGAAGAGGCCAAGTCATACGGCATTATCGACAGCGTGTTTACACCCCGGAAAGACCTCGTCCCGCATAAGGACGGCAAGGACGGCAAGGAGACTTGACGCTCAGGGTGTCCGGGAGCACCTTACCGGCATCATTCCACCTCCATCACGACTCGGCTCCATGTCCAACGACAAGCACCTCCGCTGCTCCTTCTGCGGAAAATCGAAGGATTCGGTCCGGAAATTCATCTCCGGCCCATCGGTCTACATCTGCAACGAGTGCATTACTCTTTGCAATGAGATCCTGGCGGAAGACGAAGAGCGTGAGGTTGCCGACAGTATTACCCAGGTCCCCACGCCGTCCGAAATCAAGGACGTGCTGGACCAGTACGTGATCGGACAGGAGCGGGCCAAACGAACTCTCGCGGTAGCCGTCTACAATCACTACAAGCGAATCAACGCCTCCAGTGGCCGGGAGGGAGACGTCGAGCTCGATAAGTCCAACATCCTCCTGCTTGGACCCACCGGTGTCGGCAAGACCCTGCTCGCCCAGACCCTCGCCCGTATTCTCGACGTACCCTTCACCATCGCAGATGCCACGACGCTTACCGAGGCGGGATACGTTGGCGAGGATGTCGAGAACATTCTGGTCCGGCTGCTACAGGCCGGGGAGTTCAATGTGGCCGAATGCGAGCGTGGGATCGTCTACATAGACGAAATCGACAAGATCGCCCGCAAGTCCGAGAATCCCAGCATCACGCGGGATGTTTCGGGCGAGGGAGTGCAGCAGGCACTGCTCAAGATTCTGGAGGGGACCATTGCCTCGGTGCCGCCCCAAGGCGGCCGGAAACACCCGCAGCAGGAATACATCCAGATCAACACCAAGGACATTCTCTTCATATGTGGCGGGGCGTTCGACGGACTGGAGAAGATCATCGAGGCTCGCACCGGTCGGCAGCAGATCGGCTTCAGCACCAGCGAACGCAAGGCCAACCCGCAGCTGACCAAGGGAAATCCCTACGCCGAGGTCGAGCCCGACGACCTGCTCCGTTTTGGGCTCATTCCCGAGCTGGTGGGCCGGCTTCCAGTGGTCGTTTCCCTGGAGGCGCTGGACGAGGAAGCCCTGGTCCGCATTCTGGTCGAGCCGAAGAACGCGCTCACCAAGCAGTACAAGAAGCTGTTCGAGCTGGAGGACGTTGGTCTGACGTTCGACCCGGAATCCCTGCGTGCCGTGGCCCAGCGCGCCCTCAAACGGGGAACGGGTGCCCGGGGTCTCCGTGCCATTCTGGAGACCATGATGACCGACATCATGTTCGATTTGCCCAATCGTGAGGATGTCCGGGAAATCGTGATTACCAAAGAGGCGATCAGCGAGGGAACCTCCCCGCTTATCGTTACCGAGCGGGCCAGAACCAAGCGGGAGGCGTGAAGGAGGGCGGACAGGCGGGCGGCAGGCGGACAGACGGACGAAAAGGCCAGGACGCAGGTCGTAGGGGCGCAGGTAGTGGCGCACAGCGGGCGCTCGATCCTGCGCCCTTGATGCATCCGGGGCCGGACCCGTCTAATCCGCTGCACGCTCAGCCCATTCAGTTCATCGGCTCCTTCCCCGACCCGCAGGTCAGAGTAGACCCCGAGCTTCCCGAGATAGCTTTTATCGGCCGGTCCAACGTGGGAAAGTCGAGCCTGCTCAACGCACTCGTGGGCCGTCCCGGGCTGGCGCGGGTAAGCGGCTCACCCGGCAAGACCACCCTGCTAAACTTCTATCGGTTGCCAGGCTTTTATCTGGTAGACCTCCCGGGGTACGGATTTGCCCGGGCCAGCAAGGGCGCCAGAGCTGGCTACCGGAAGCTGGTAACCGGCTATCTGCGCAGCCGCTCCCGCCTGACCGGTGTCGTCTGGCTGCTGGACATTAGACATCCACCGTCTGAGCACGATGTCGAGATGCAGCAGCTCCTGGCCGAAAGTGGCCGGCCGGCGCTGGCTGTGCTCACCAAAGCCGATAAGCTGACCCGCTCAGCTCTTCCGGTTCGCGTCAGGGAACTGGCTGAGGCACTTGGCTTGCATCAGGATCAGATCGAGGTCACCAGCAGCCATTCCGGGTTAGGGGTTCCGGAGCTCGCCAGCAGTATCGTTGCCGCCGCGGCAGGGGAGAACACGTGAGATCACACCCGCTTGCAGCCTTGTTTTTCATCTGTGCCCCGATCGCCTCTGCGGCCGCTCAGTCGGCCGAGCCGATACCGGTGACGGCGCTCAGCTACGGAACGCTGAACCAGAACGACCTCGCGCTCCGCGTCAGGAATGAGGACGTCGACATTCGTTTCGTTCCGCTGGACCCGAAGGTTACCCGCCTGCTGGCCAACGATGCGTTTCAGTCCCTGCGCTCTCTGGTGGAGGCGCGGCGCAGGGAGATCGATTCGGTCGCGTCGAGGGCGGGTGTGGCTGAGCCGGGACTGGCTCTGGTGAGCTTCTTCGGTCTTCGCTCCGATACCCGGTTCGATCCGCAGACCCTTACCGTCCGGGTCCGCAGCCGCGCCCTGCAGCCGCTCGGCGTCATTCCCATCAGCGCGCGGTTTACCTCCCATCAATTGGACCTTCGGGAACAGGCGAGCGCGATCTATTTGTTCGAGGAGGACCTTCCCGTCGATGACTCTTTCAGCCTGTCCTACGGCACGCTGATATCCGAGGACTGGGCCAGCAAGCAGCCCACCCTCGACCGCGAGCGGGCGCGGGTATCGGCCCGGGCCCGGTCGAGCCGGCCAGACACCACACGCTAGCGACTTCGTGGGCAAGTTAAAACCGCTGGGTAAAGCCCCCCTGAATCAGTCTGGGTGATCCGGGAATGATCCCTCGGACGCGGTCCACCACGTAGACCTTGTCCAACAGATTCTTTGCCGTGACAAAAAGGGTGGTCCCAATCGGCGCCAAGGTGTAGTTGACCGCGGCGTTCCAGATCGTGTACCCGCCGATGCCGGCCTGCTGGCCGTCGGCGACGCGTGTAGAGGTATTCAGCGCGTCGCCGAACTGGGGACCCACATATACCGCTTCCAGCCGGGTGTCGAGTCCAAAGGGAGCTGCGAAGCCCAGCGTGGCGCTGAGCAGGTGCCTGGGCGCGTAGGGAAGACGGCGGCCCGTAACACCGATCTGGGTTCGGCTGCCGCTTGCATCCTGAGCATCGTAGACCTTTCCGGCTACATCGTTGCCACCGGTTCCTACGTAGACGAACCGTGAGCCTTCGAAGCGGGCCGTGGGCAGATAGGTGTACGCGCCACGCAAATAAACATTGTGACTGGAACCAAACAGCTCAGCCCCATCGAGACGGGCCGCTACCTCGAATCCTTGATGCAGTGTTCGTCCGGCGCTGGTGAGGGTTGCCCCCGTGCCACCCGCGAGACTGGCCGGAATGATCTGGTTGGAGAAGTCCATACGGAAGACGGTCGCCTCAATCTGCGCGCCGGAGTGCACCCGGCTCCGAACCCCTGCCTCGTAATTCCAGCTCAGCTCGGCATCCAGCTCTACCACACCACCGGTCGTGTTGCTGATGATGTCCTCGGTTCGCGGCGGCGCGAAACCGCGGTGCACACCTGCGAAGACTGTGGCACCTTCTGCCGGTGCGTACGTGACACCGAATCCTGGGATGATCTCGGTGAGGCTGGTACGGCCGCTTACTACACGAGGGTTTCCTGCAACCGGCAGCAGATTGGTTCGCTCGTACCTGACGTGCTCTACCCGTATTCCCGGCGTGAAGCTCCAGTCACCGACAAATATTCTGTTTTGAAGAAACGCCGAGTAAGCCTGATTCTCCCGATCATTGTTCTCCCGGAGCCCGGAATTCACGTCGTCAATAGCTCCCGGCGTACGCGACGTGGGTGCGTCACCATTGATCTGCCTGCGTTCCTGGTCCTCGAAGTGCGCTCGAGCGCCGACATCCATCTGGCTGGCCAAGCCGATCAGTTGGTGAGTCAGACGGAGTCGTGGCTCTATGCCCCAGACATGGTAGTCCCGGAGCCGGCCCTCGTTGCCGCAGGTGGTATTCAAGTTTGCTACCCCAGCGCAGGCGGGGTCGGAAGCGTCGTTAGGCCGCTGACTGGAGTTGCTCGACTGGCGCCACCAATCGCGCGACACGAGGTATCCGTACGCGGTGGTAGTCAGCGAACCAGTCTCGCTCAGCACCAGCCGGTGCGAAGCCGACGCGCCCCAGCGATCCAGAAGCATGGAGTCGTTCTTAAAGGGGTTTTGGCGCGGGTCAGCCAGGAACTCGGCCTCAGTAAGTCCGGAGTAGGTTACCCTCGAATCCTCGTTGTAGTAGTTCCCCCGCAGGCTTAGGCTATGACCACCTCCCAGCGATAGGAGCGCTTTGAGGTTTACGTCATTCAGTCTAGACCCGATGTTCTCCCGGGCGCCGTCACCCTGCTTACGCACGTAGTCGAAGAGCAGCCCGGAACTCCCCAGTGGTGTGCCCAGGCGCAGGTGCCCGTTGAGATAGTCACGGTTGCCGGGGGCTAACGTCAGGAACCCTCCTGTGCGAGTCGGCGTACCCGGCGTTACGTAGTTGATAACGCCACCTATCGTCTGGGGGCCGAACAGTATTTGCCCCGAGCCTTTCAGTACCTCGATGTGATCGAACCGGTCTACCGGCGGATGGTAGTAGGCTCCATTGTCGCCGTAGGGAGCCAGGGTGAACGGAATTCCGTCTTCCAGGAGCAAGACTTTGGTGGACCGCGTGGGGTTGAGTCCCCGTATACCGATGTTGGGGCGAAGCCCCAAGCCTTCCTCGTCCCGGATGAATGTACCCGGCACTTTTCGGAGCGCTTCATTGGTCGTGAGAACGCGGGATTGAGTCAGGGTTTCATTGTCGAGCACCGTTCCGGAGCCGGGAATGCCTCCTAGAGCTTCAGGCCGACCGATTACCTCGACCGCGGGAAGTTCGTAGCCCTCGGGTGAGGGGGTTTGTTGCGCCGCGGCAGTGGCCTTCAGGAACAAAATGAGCCCCAGCAGGAGCATCACTCGGTCGAGGGTTAGGGACACTGGGCCAGCCATAGTTGAATGCACAAAAGCCACCCGGTAAATGAGAATGATAATCATTCTATTTCTTGAGTCGATTCCAACCTACTCCCCGTCAGCACTGGTGTCAACGATCCGGCGTGCGCATCATTCGGCCTCAAACCAATTTGCCTTCCGCACCACCGGCCGATGAGGTTCTCATGGCTCTTCTGCCCCTCCGAAGCGTGCGTCTCCCAACCGCCACCGAGCAGTTCTATGACGGATGGCTTGCCGATTTGGAGGCCCAACTCGCAGCGCCCGAGGCCGACTGGTACCGGGTGACGCGCGAGCTGCTCCTTCAGATCTACCACCCCGAGCTTCGTGATTACGACGCGTCGTTGCAGAACCCCGCCACGACGGACACCACTCGCGTAGCGCTGCTCTCACTGGATCCCCGCAATGCCACCCTGGAGCCGGAGTACTATGCCGAAGTGGACCCGGACCGTTTCGCTCGCGTCAAGCCATTGCTATGGCTGTGGCAGGGCTTCGACCGCTCGCCCCTGGGGCACAACGTTCACTTGGGAATCCGCTTCCGCCGGGTGCTTGCCCAGCACATCTTCGCCCGGGTGGGCCGGAACTTCAAAGCCTTTCAGTTCGTGGAATTCTCCTTCGGGTACAACATGGAGGTGGGTGACGACGTCGTAGTGCACCGGAATGTTCTGCTTGACGACCGAGGCGGCATCGTGCTGGGCAACCGCGTCAGCATCTCGGATTACGCCAACATCTATAGTCACACGCACAGCATCGTAGATCAGAAGGACGTAACCAACGCGCGCACCCATCTCGAGGACGACGTTCGAATCACTTACCATGCTACGGTCCTGGCCGGTGTGCAGGTGGGACGCAATGCCATGGTGGGAGCAAACGCCGTTGCCACCAAGGATGTGCGTCCCTATCACGTAAACGTCGGCATCCCCGCGAAGTCGATTCGGGTGAAGCCGAACGCCCCTCCTGAAGCCTACGTCAGCGAGCGGGTGTCCCGCCGTGATCACCGGGAGCCCTGAAGCTGGCTCGCCGACCGGTCCGCCCGCCAGTATCCATCGCCGGAATCGCGGCGGGAATACTCCTGGTTTGCGTGCTGGTCGCCGCCATAGTCAGCGATCCCCCCCTTGTGGGCGTGGTGGCCGTCGGGGCGTCCGCGTCGCTCATTATCCTGCTCTCGCTGCGGCATAAGGAGTGGGAGCTGACACTTCACGCCCTGGCGGCGGTTCTCCTCGGCATGGTTGCCGGATGGACCCAGAACCGAATTTGGTGGCTCGCAGCCATCGCTGTGGTCACGGCGGTGGCCACCTTCTGGATGGCTGCAGTCAGGTCGCGCGCGGGTACCCGCGATGCCCAGGCCAGGTCGGATCAGCTGGCCACCCAGGTCGACCGGCGCATCAGCGAGCTCTTCTCGCTGCAGGAGCTCAGCTACGTCCTGTCGCAATCGATTCAGCTGGACCGGATCGCCGACCACGTAGCCAAATACGCCGCCCGCTTTCTTCAGGCTGAAGGAGCCATTGTAGTGCTCGCCGAGGGTGAGCTACTTAGAGTATTAGCGGCCACCGGCTCACTCGAGCCGCTCATGGGGAAGGTGAGCGACGGCGCCGAAAGCCTGGTAGCGCTGGCCATAGGACGAGACCGCATCGAGGTAGCGGAGGGAGCCGAGGCCCCTGCGGTAAGACTGTTTGCTGAAATGATGGTCCGCAACGCCGCGGTAGCGCCCCTCCGCGCTCCCGGTACCACCATGGGAGCACTGGCGGTAGCAGACCGCCACGGTGGGCCGCTGAGCGCGGAGGACCTGTGGCTGTTCTCCACAGTGGCAACCAACGCATCCGTGGTTATGACAAACAGCCGCCTGTACGAGATGGTGCGCCGAAGCGAGGCGGAATGGGAAACGGCGTTCAATGCCCTGACCGAAGGCATCGCTGTAGTGGGCACGGCGGGAAACGTTCTCCGAGCCAACCAGGCGCTCGCCGCCATAACCGAGTTGCCGGAGTCCGAGCTGGTCGGACGCAATTTTTGCGACATGATTGCCGGGGCATCGGAGGCGGTCACCGGGCTGATCGGTTCGGCCTACCGGGGCGAGCGTCCCGTCCCGCTGGTGGTGCGGCCGGAGAACAGTCCCAAGGTGCTGCGCCTGACGGCTGCCCCGTTGGCTGAAGCCGAGCGGGGCACAGTCGTGATCCTGGTCGAGGACGTGACCGAGCAGCGCATCCTCGAGGCGCAGATTATTCAGAACGACAAGATGGCTTCCATAGGCCAGCTCGTCTCCGGCGTGGCGCACGAGCTCAACAACCCGCTGGCATCGATTGCCGGATTGACCGAGCTGCTTCTCGAGCGCCCTCCCCACCCCGAGCTCCCCCGCGAGCACTTGCGAGTGATCCACGACCAGGCGGAGCGGGCCGGCCGAATCGTCCGAAACCTGCTGACGTTCGCTCGCAAGGGCGTGCCGGAAAAAGCCGCCGTAGACCTGCACGACGTTGTGGTGCGAACTTCCCTGCTGATCATGTACGAGCTGCAGCTACACGGGATCGAGCTGGAGTCGGACCTGAGCTCCGATGGCACCACTGTCCTCGGTGACCGGTATGAGTTGCAGCAGGTGTTGCTGAACCTGGTAACGAACGCGGTCCAGGCGGTGAGCGGCCTCGAGCCGGGCAAGCCGAGGCGAATAGCGCTGTCGACGGTTCGCTCCTCTGGAGAAGCCGTACTGCGGGTGCGGGACACCGGGCCGGGCGTGCCACCCCATCTGGTTCCTTATCTTTTCACACCGTTTTTCACCACCAAGGCCCCTGGTGAGGGGACGGGGCTGGGTCTCTCACTCAGCTACGGGCTGGTGAAAGCTCATGGAGGCGTTCTCGAATACGAGGCGCCGCCTGAGGGCGGTGCCGAATTCAAGGTCACGTTGCCCCTGTTCTCCTCCGAGCTTCCCTTGCCGGCCGAAGCTCCGTCCCACGCCGGTAACGGGCGTTCCCTGCAACGTCGTATACTGGTAGTGGACGAAGACCCTTCGGTACACCGGCTGCTGAGCGCGCTGTTCACTCCGGAAGGCCATACGGTGGAAGCGGTGCGTACCGGAGAGCAGGGTCTTAAGCTGGCGCGGGAGGAGGAGTTCGACTTGATCATCGCTGACGTGCGGGTGCCCGCTGGGCCGGCTCAACTATTCGCCGGCGCCCTGCTCGACGCGTGTCCCGCCTTCAGCGGCCGTCTGCTTGTTGCATGCACCGGCGAGGAAGATCTCCCCGCTCTTTTGGCTGGGCAGCCGGTCCGCCGGGTGAGGAAGCCATTCAACCTTCGGGACCTGAAAACGGTAGCGAACGAAATCCTTCAGTAGCCCGCCGCTGTGGCCGGTTTCCACGGCATAATGCTGATGCGTCCCTTTACCTTGGCCGTGGCACTGGACGCATCGGCTGTGGCCCAGTAGTTCCCACCCGCCGCCAAGTCGGGCGCCTCGATGAACCAGCGGGAGGCCCGAAGAAAGATGTTTCCCGTGACCTCGCTGGCATGGCCCGCACCGTCCAGCACCAGACCGTCACCAACCCCGTCGAACAAGTTTCCCCGCAGCTGAGCTCGAGTTGTCTGTTCCAGCACGACGCCCCGCTCCAGTCGCGCTAGCACGTTGTCGTCAACACGGTACCGCCGGCTGGGGTCGCCGGTCTCGTTCGGCGCGCCGATTCGGATGCCGACCACACCGCCGATGAGCACGTTGGCCAGGATGGCGTTATCGCTGCCGTGATCGCTCAGGATTCCCACCGAGCGGGAGCCGATCACCGTGTTACCTCGCAGCGTGCTGCCGCCAGAATGGTTGAGCCGGAAGCCGATACCGGCACTGTCGGCCCGGTTCTCCAGGAAGGTGTTGCTCCAGCCGTAGGCCGCACTGAACGCGGTTCCCAAAGCGGCAGAGGCGTCGTTGCGGTGCACGAGATTCCCCACCGACTGTTGGAGCTGGGGACGGGCACCGGCCAGTCGAAAGCCGGAGCTTGAGGCTGTAAGATCGTTGTCGACGATAGTATTCGAGTCACTCGCATCGCGGAGCAGGATCGCCGCGGCACCGCAGTCGCTGGCAGGAACCTGCGACTCGCACCGGCGGGTACGGTCAGCTCGATTACGAACGATGATGTTGCCGGCCGAACGCCATAGGTGAATTCCCCAGCCGCTGTTCGACCCCACATTGTTCTCGGCTATGTAGCTGTCCCGTACCTCTACCAATCCAATGCCGTTCTGCGCTCCCCGTGCTGTGATGTCCGTAACGCTGGCGGCCGCAGACCTCAGGAGAAGAATCCCCCCGCCGTAACGCTCAACAGCCTCCCGCCGTATGAGGTCCAGTCGATCCGCTGAGTCGGGCCGCGCTGGGGTGGAACGAACCTCCTGATTTCGGCTGCCCGAGAGATTTATGCTGGAGATACGGTGATTCCGCCCTCCCTCGATCTTGACTCCATGGCGGTAGCCTCTGATGGTGCCACCGGTGATGGTGACCCCATCGACCCCCCGGCTCGCCACTCCGATTCCCGCGTAGCGGCCGGGAACCGAGTCGCCGCTCTCGAGCACTACGCCGGTGAGATCGACCCGGGTACCCGATGCAGCGGCGATGATGACCCCGCGTTCATTGCTGTCGGGGATCCGGTATCGGCCAGGGCAGACGCGCACGTCTCCCTGCACCTGCGTGCCGGCCCGGGAAGGACGAATGCATGGAGCCGCGACATGCGGCCCGGCGAGCAGCGAGAACACCAGGGAGAAGGCTTCGAGGATCATGGGCGAACCGGGTAGCCGCGCTCGCGAAGGTAGGCGCGAGCCCGAGGCAGTGAGGATTCCTGGTAATGGAAAATCGTGGCGGCGAGAACGCCGTGTGCTCCCGCCGCTAACGCTTCGGCCAGGTGCGCGAGGGTCCCTGCCCCACCCGAAGCGATCACCGGGATGGTGACCTCCCGCGAAGCAGCCTGAATCAGCGGGAGGTCATAGCCCGTCCCGGTTCCGTCCTTGTCCATCGATGTCAGCAGAATCTCACCCGCACCGAGCGCCTCCAGACGGCGACACCACTCGACACCATCCAAGCCGGTATTCTCCCGTCCGCCGTTGATCATGACCGCCAGCCGGCCTTCCACCCGTTTAACATCCACCGCCGCCACCACACACTGGCTGCCAAAGCACTCGGCCAGGCGGGAAACCAGGGATGGGTCGCGCACCGCTGCCGTGTTGACCGTGATCTTGTCGGCGCCGGATCTGAGCGCCGCCCCCGCATCCGGGACCGAGCGAATGCCGCCGCCGACAGTGAACGGAATGAAAATGGATTCCGCTACCCGGCTGACCATCTCCAGCGTCGTCTGCCGGGCCGCCGGGCTGGCGGAGATGTCGAGAAGTACCAGCTCGTCGGCACCGTCGGCGTCATATCTGGCCGCCTGCTCCACCGGATCGCCGGCGTCCCGTAAGGCTTCGAAGTGCACCCCTTTGACGACTCGTCCACCGGCTACGTCCAGACAAGGTATGATGCGTCGGGCTAGCATACCCGAAGCACGTCGTCGATAGTGCCGCCGTGGCCACCTCGGAAGAGCGCGATGATGTCCGCCAGCGCGCGGCGCTCCCGCGGCCACGCGAAGCGGGAGCCGGCTTCCGCCGCTGCCAGCCACTGAAACTGGTCATGCTCCGAACCGAGACGCACCGATTCCTCATGCGCCACGAATGCGGCGAACACCGGTACCAGTGCCACCTCGTCTATCCTGTGCTGATAGAACGATTCGACCCGGCTTACGTTATAGAGCCGGATGGGCGCAAGTCCGGTCTCCTCCTCTAGCTCACGCGCCGCTGCCTCGGAGGGTCGTTCTCCTGCCTCGATATGACCGTGAACCGTCTCCCATGAGCCGGGGCATCTGCCTCCGGCAGCGCGGCGCAGCGCCAGACATTCCAGCCCAGCGTCCAATCCCCGCATGACGTACACATCGACGAGTGAAACCCGGATCGAGGTCACGGCCGCCACTGCGCGAATGCGGAAAGCAGCTCAATGCCGGCCTGCTGAGACTTCTCGGGATGAAACTGCGCTCCGATAACACTGTCCCGCCCTACCAGGGTCGCGAAAACCCCACCGTAATCCCCCGTGCCGAGCACCGCCTCCGCTGGTAGATCCGTAGGATAATAGCTGTGAACGTGGTAGAAGAACTGGCAGGAAACCCCGAATGCGTGGCTTAGTAGCCCATGTCGCCGCCCCGGTTCGGTCAGATCCACGCGGGCCCAGCCGACATGGGGAACCGGCAGATCAGTGGAGAATCGCTTCACGCGCCCGGGAACCAGCGCGAGGCCCCTGGCCTCCGGAGCCTCCTCGCTCATCGCGAAAAGGAGCTGGAGACCGAGGCAGATGCCCATCACCGGCCGGCCGGCGCGCGCCACCTCGCACACGGCGTCTCCCAGCCCACTCGAGGCCAGCGTCCGGGAACCCTGGCCGAAATTGCCCACGCCAGGCAGGAGGATCCGTTCGGCCCGGCGTACCTCCTCCGGCTCGCTGGTCAGGCAGGCACGGTGGCCGCCTGCACTGAGCGCACGCACGACACTCGCGACGTTATTCACTCCGTAATCGACCACCGCGATCACAGGGTGCCCTTGGTCGACGGAACTCCGGTTACGCGAGGGTCGAGCACTGTGGCGGCGTCCAGTGAACGGGCGAAAGCTTTGAATGCCGCCTCGACTATGTGATGCGGATTGTCTCCCCTGATCAAGTCGAGATGCACTGTGAGGCCCGCGTTCAGTACCAGTGCCCGGAAGAACTCCGGCGTGAGATAGACATCATACTCTCCCAACATCTGCCACTTTAGAATCTCGATTTGATACGTGAGGTGGGGGCGGCCCGACACGTCCAGCACGCACCGCACCAGTGCCTCGTCCAGTGGAACTATCGAATCGGCGTAGCGGCGGATGCCGGTGCGGTCGCCCAGGGCTTCAGCCACGGCCAAGCCGAGCACGATGCCGGTATCCTCAACCGTGTGATGCCCATCCACGTGGAGATCGCCGTGGGCCTCGACTGTCAGATCGATAAGCGCATGACGGGCCAACGCCTCCAGCATGTGATCGAAGAAGCCAATGCCCGTTTTCACCTGACCCTCCCCCCGCCCGTCGAGGTCTACCCTGACGTGGAGATCGGTCTCTTTGGTTTTGCGGGTGATGTCGCCTACCCGGGGCATACGCCGAGGATCTCCTGGAGTGCGCTCAATACCGCGTCCATGTCCTCCTCAGTACCAATCGAAATGCGCAGGCAGTCGGCCAGTTGCGCCGAATCGGAGACATCGCGGATGAGGATGCCATACTCATCCAGCAGGCGGCGGAACAGCTCCTTGGCGGGGAGACTCCGGCATCGGATCAGGACGAAGTTAGCCGCCGTGGGATAGACGGTCAGGCCTGAGACCTGACGCAAGCGTACCATAAAGCGGTCGCGGGTTTCAATAACCTGGCGTGCCCGGGCGGCCAGCATGGGTGCGTGCCGGAGCGCCGTCCGCGCCGCTTGAAGTGTTACCAGATTCACGTTGTACGGAAGCTTACCCTTGGCGATCTCGCGCGCCACCGATGGGTGGGCCAGCGCCAGGCCGAACCTGAGGCCCGCCAGTCCCAGAGCCTTTGAGAAGGTCCGGAGTACCACCAGCCGCGCCGAGTACGAGAGAAGCGGGACCGCGGTGGGGCCGCCGAATTCCTGGTAGGCTTCGTCGCAGACGATCAGCGCATCGGTGCTGTCGAGGATGCGCTCCACTGCTCCATCGGGCAGTTCCGACCCGGTCGGATTGTTCGGGGAGTTCAACACGATAACCCGGGCTCCCTCGCGCCGCGCCATGCGGATCAGGCTATCAATGTCAAATACGAAGCCGTCCCCCAGGGAAACGGATACATATCGGCCGCCCAGCACGCTGGTAAGCATCCGGTACAGCGAAAATGTCGGCGAAGGAGCTACCACAACGTCGCCGCTTCCCAGCGTCACCGAGAGGGTAGACTGGATGAGCTCGTTCGAGCCGTTGCCTATCAGCACCCCCTCGGGAACCCAACCATAATAGTCGGCTAACTGTGCCAGGAGGTCAGGCGGCGTGAACTCCGGATAGTGCTGCCAGGACTGACTTGCAACCCGGTCGAGCACTTCCCGTTTGAGGTCTGGTGGAAAATCGAATGGGGACTCGTTCTGGTTGAGCTTGCGCCGCGCCGGTGCAGCCGCCAGCGTGTAGCCCGTTTGGCTTCGAACCGACGGCTTTATAAAGGAGAGGCCATCCGTGGCGTTCTCAGGCACAACCGCGGTTCTGGTAACTCCTTCAAGCGAATCGTGCGGACGGAGGGCGGAAGGCGGAGTGGGCGAACCCGTCAAGTGCGATGGCGGCCAAGGACCGCCTCGATCCGGGCCGTCAGGGAGCGGGCGCGGAACGGCTTGGTGACGAAGTCGTCGGCTCCCAGCTCGAAGACTCGCACCTCGTTGTCCTCATCGCCCTTGGCGGTAAGAACCATGATAGGAATTTCCTTGGTGGCGGGTCGGGAGCGGAGCTGGGCCAGCACTCCGTAACCGTCGAGACCCGGAAGGTTCAGATCCAGGATGATCACGTCCGGAGCGTGACGGTCTACTTCGTCCAGGGCCTGAATTCCGTCGCGCGCCTCGGCCACGGTGTAGCCTTCCCGCTGGAGCAGGTCCTTCATCACCCGGCGCAGCTGCTCTTCGTCCTCCACCAGAAGCACGCAGGCACCGTGACCTTTGCCCCCGTCCGGAGCTGCCGCGATCTGAGCCGGTTCTTCGAGAAGGTCCATGGCGAACTCGAGCGACACCGGATTGCCGGCGGGCTCGGTACGCGGAGCGGCGTGCGGCGCCGAGACCCGAGGAGATGGTGAGGTTTTGCCCCGTGTCGCCGGCCCCGGCACTTTGGTGTCCTCGTGCGGCGGCTCAGTGACGCGCAAAAGCTCTTCGACCGTGGATTCGCCCGAGAGCACATGACGTAATCCGCTGGCAAAGAGCGAGCCCATGCCCCCGGCGCGGGCGGCTTCGGCAATCTTTTCCGCGGCGGCACCTTCGCTGATGCGTCGCTCTAGCTCGGGGTCCATCGTGAGGACCTCCACGATGCTGAATCGGCCGCGGTATCCGGTCATCGAACAGTCGGTACAGCCAACCGCACTATAAAGTGCCGTCCCCTCCGGAATGAAGCGCCTGAGCCGCTCGTTTATCTCCTCCGTCATGGGCACACGGCAGCTCAGGCAGAGCCGCCGCATCAGCCGCTGAGCTACAACGCCGCGGAGCGCTGGGGCGATCTTGTACGCCTCCATCCCGATGTCCACCAGCCGGGTAACAGCGTTGGGCGCGTCGTTGGTGTGTAACGTGGAGAGAACCAGGTGACCGGTAAGCGACGCCTGAAGGGCGATCTGAGCGGTTTCCTTGTCCCGAATCTCGCCCACCAGCACGACATCCGGATCCTGCCGGAGAATGGATCGCAACGCTGACGCGAAAGTAAGTCCCGCCTTTTCGTTAACCTGCACCTGCACGATGTTGGCTCCCAAGCGGTACTCTACCGGATCCTCGACCGTCACGATGTTGACTCCTTCGCCTTGCACCACTCGCAGGGCGGAATAGAGCGTGGTGGTCTTGCCGGAGCCGGTAGGACCAGTCACCAGGATGATCCCTTCCTTCTGGCTCAGGAGCGAGCGGATGGAGTTCTGCTCGTCCTCCGCCATGCCGAGAGAATCGAGACTGAGTGAGGTGGCCTTCTGGTTCAGGATCCGGATTACGACTTTTTCGCCCAGCGAGGCCGGCAGGGTCGAGACGCGCAGATCGATGGGCTCGCCGTTGATCGAAACCCGGGCTCGGCCATCCTGCGGCCGGAGCCGGTCGGCTATGTCGAGGCCCGACATGATTTTCACCCGGGACACCAGGGGAAGCCCGGCACTGCGGGGAATCTTCATGGCCTGGCGCAGCACCCCGTCAATGCGGTACCGCACCACCACGCCACCCTCGATCGGCTCGACGTGTATGTCACTCGCCCGATTCGCAACGCCATCGGCGATCATCATGTCCACCAGCTTCAGGATGGGGCGTTGGCTCGCCTGCTCCGCGCTCGCAACGCTCTCCTCTTCCTCCTTGATCTGCTCCACCTCAAAGTCGCCGCCGATGCCCTCGAGCAGCCGGGATACGACGGTGTCGGTCTCCCGGTAGAGCTCATCGAGCTTCTCCCTGATCTTCGATGGCGAGCCCAGCAGCATGCGCACTTCGCGGCCCGTCGCGAACGCTAGCATCTTCTCGGCATCGATGTCGAAAGGGTTGGCTGTGGCAACCTCGAGATAGGAATCCGTCTGTCGTACCGGGACGACGTTGAAGCGGCGAGCGAGCTGCTCCGGCACGGCCGAGATCAATTTGACATCGGTTTTGGTCAGATCGGCTACCGCGAAGCGGAACCGGGTGGCTATCGCGCCGAGGATCTGGTTGTCACTGGCCAGCTTTCGCTGAACCAGCATCTCCCAGAGTGACACGTCGGGCCCGGTCTCCTGGCGCAGCTCGTTCACTGCGTCAGGCGACAGAAGCGTTTCGATTGATGGCACTAACCATTCGTCGGTGAACTGCATGACGACTCTGGCGACAGCGAGGAGCGGACGGACGGCCATACCGGGGGAGACCGGATAAAGATACGAGGATTACAGCAGGCCCCACCAGTCCCGGTTGATGTCGACGGTCAGCCCGAACTCGCCCTCCCGTACAGCCACGCCCGCCTCGATCCGAAGCAGACTCATAAACAGCTCCAGGGCTATCCCCGCAACCGGGCGGACCCCTGACGTGCTACCCCAGGGAAGTCCGGTGAGGGGCTCGGCCGTGTACCCAGCCGCCACGAATGGGGCCACAGTTAAGCGCCGGCCGGTTGAGACAAACGAGCCCAGCCGGAGGGCCGGAGCCGAAACGTCGAAACGCCACTCAACATGCCCTAGAGCCACGTAACGTCCGCCATAGGCTCGAAACGGCTCTCCGGGGAGAGTGCCCCGGCCGCCTATCACGAAGCTCCGATGGGGCGGGAGCCGGGGGGCGCCCGCACCCAGGTATATGCGGCTAAGAATCTCACTGCCGCCTGCGTTGGCCAGCCATCGGCCAGCGGCGGTGGCTCTGAAGTACTCGCCCGACCCTTCTCCCACCTCGAGCGCAAGGCGACCTTGAAGGTCACTCCCCACAGCAATGCCGCCGCTCGCTCGCTCCAGAGAGAGCCGCCCGACTCGATGGGTGCCGGACCCCAGAGGTGGGTTTACCCGGTAGGCACCCGAGGCGGGCGTAGCTTCGGTTGTGAGCGACCGGCTCTCCTCTACGGCAGCGCTGACGGCTAGCGTCGTTCGCCCGCCGAGCCGCCGGCGCAGGCCAAGCTCCACCGCATGCAGCAGCACGTAGTCCCCGTGGTCCTTGCCTGCCTCCTGCGACAGCAGCGAATTGAGCACCGGGGCAATCACCGGCAAGTCGCTGATGTCGGTAATCCGGCGCGAAGCGCTCAGGGTCAGAGCGGTGGCCCCGGTGCTCCAGTTGGCCGTGATTGAGCCAGTGAGCTGGTCGTCGGATGTGCCATAGCCCACAGAGGGTCGAAGCTGGAAGCGGGTGCCTTTCAATCCGACGGCCGCACCGAATCCGAGTGTGAGCCCCTGCACCCGGTTCACCCGGATGAGGTCGCTGAAAGATCCGGCGGCGAATCGCTTCGATGGCAGACCTCCAAGAGCCCGGGAGCCGGCCAGCCGGTCGAGCTCAACCCGAAGCCCTTCCATATCCTGCCGGTTGACCGGTTGCGCTACATCGGCAATCGCCTGCTCCAGCGGCTCAGTCCAGGACGAATCGGACCTCCGTGCCTGGAGCAACCCACCGATTTCCGGCCCGCGAAACAGTGCGGCGGGGATGTCGACATTCAAATCGTAGCCGCTGATATCCCAACGACCCCGGATGATGCCTCGTGCCGGGAAGTCGAGCCAGGTGACTCGCCGCCTTATCTCCACCTCCTGGCGGCGAGGCAGCCAATACCGATTCTCGTAGAGTGCGCTCTCGAGCACGACACTGATGTCCTCCAGTTGCCGGTCGAGGTAGGAGGTGGGAGTGAAACTGAAACGAAACCTGACCAGCTCGGCGGTGGCGACATCTATGTAGAGCATTCCTACCACAAGCGGCCGGCTGAAGCTGCGCGGGCGTACCTGCAGTTGATAGACCGTGACCTCCCCGTTCGCGGTACCAATGGCGAGCGAATCGGACAGGGCGAAGTCGTAAGCATCCAGACCCGCGGGCGATAGCGGATGCACCGCATCCCGCACCTCGTCTCCCTCGCCGATCCGGATGAGGTTACCAAAGTTGTTTGTGACGATGCCGAGATGATCCCGATGGTAACTGATGTCGGTGGGCAGGAAGGTGCCGTCGCGCCACCCCAGGATAACCTGCTTGCTACGATCGGGGGCGCGCCAATACACTTCCACGTCGAGCTCGTCCGCTTTCACCAGACGCGGCGGGGCGGTTAATCCCTCTCCGACCTGGGCCAGGAAGAACACGAAGCCGTGCGCCCGTGCCCGGTAACTCGTCAACGTCGAGTCAGCCTGTACATCCAGCCTGCGGTTCACCGCCCGATGAACCAGAGCAACGGTCTCGGGCGAGTTCCAGGTCTGCGCATGTAGTGGCGATACGCTGAGAGGTGAGAAGTGAGAAGCAAAAAGTACAAAGCCGGCGACCACTCCAGCCGGCCAGGGTTCCAGGGGCGCACGTCGCATGCACTTCGTACTATCCCGCATGCCCCTCTCACCTCTCACTTCACCTCTAATTTCTCGGATGATCGTCTCACGTCTCACTTCTCACCTCTCACCCTCTTGATGGCCGCAATATCCCGGCGCCAGCTACCAGGGGCAACCTGGCTCTGGATCTCCGCCATCGCCGCCGTCTGGGCCTGCGGTGGGCGGCAGACAACGCTGCCAGACCCACCAGCCAGCCCAGTGGCTCCCCGCGTCCTCCCCATCGGCCGGCTATTCCAGCTCGAGACCGGCGGACCTCCGCCACCCGATACGTCGGTGACATTCACGACGGGGAATTCTCGGATCATCGTGCTGTACCACGATGGAGAAAGCGTCGCCTTTGCACGGCTGAGCTTCGCAGCGGGCGCCTTTGGGGACAGCGGCCAGGCGGTGCAGGTGGAGGTGCGCCCCCGCCCGGGTATCTACGGTCTGGATTTCACTACCAGCCTGCCCCTGCGTGGCAGTCAGACGGAAGTGACCTTCGTTTACGGCCGTTACTTCACCGCGCCGGCCCGGGCCCGGCAGGTGTACGGCAGTGATGTCGCCTTCGAGCGGGCCATGGCAGTCGGTCGATTGCTTCCCGACGGTCAGGTCGAGCTGCTCCCGTCGGTCCGGTCCGGGGCTGACAACCTCCGGGCGGCTGTCGCATCGGTCGGGAGCTATATCGTGGCCGCGCCGCAGTGACACCCAGCTTCCAGACCTTCGCCAGCCGCGCCCGGCAGGGAGGGATGGTGCCGGTTACCCGGCAGGTGGTTCTCGACGGGGATACACCGGTGACTGCCTTTGCCAAGCTGCACCGTGGGCCCTACGGATTTCTACTCGAATCCCTCGAAGGCGGCGAGCGATGGGCCCGTTACACCTTCCTGGCAACCGCACCCCGGGAGGTCTACCGCTACCACGGCCGCGAGTGCTCTCGCTGGACCGGGGAAACGGGGTGGCTGGTGGTCAACGCCGACATCGCTCCACTCGAACACCTCGGCCACATTATGCGTAAACACCCGCCGGTTGAAGTGGCAGGGCTCCCGCGATTCACCGGCGGTGCGGTAGGATACTTGGGGTACGACATCGTGCGCACCATCGAGTCGCTTCCCGGGGCTGGGGAGGATGATAGGCAGCTGCCGGATGCACTGCTGATGGTAACCGACACTTTGCTGGTACTGGATAATCTGTTCAACCGCGCCACCGTCATTGCCACAGTTGAAGTACCGCCCGGAACAGGCGCTACGGATCTGCGCCGGCTCTACGACGAAGCTGAAACCAGGATAGAGTGCTGGCTGGAGCGCCTTGCAACGCCGAACACCAGCATGCCGCTCGAGATCGAACCTTTGCCGCCCCTACCTACCCCATCCGGTCCCTACGCTGATACGCGCTTTCGGGCCGACGTGGCCCGCATCAAGGAGTACATTGCAGCGGGGGACACTTTTCAGACGGTGCTATCCCGCCGGCTGGATCTGCCCGCGCCGGACCCGTTTCTCACCTATCGCTACCTTCGGGCACTCAATCCGGCTCCCTACCTCTACTATCTGCACTGCGACGACATCCAGATCATTGGCAGCTCACCGGAGATACTCGTTCGGGTGGAGGAGGCGGAGGTCACCCTCAGGCCGATTGCCGGAACCCGGCCACGCGGTGCCAGCCCCGAGCATGATGCAGCCTTGGCGGAAGAGCTCGCCGCGGATTCCAAAGAGCGGGCCGAGCACCTGATGTTGGTGGACCTAGGCCGCAACGATGTGGGACGCGTGGCTGAGTATGGATCGGTGCGGCTGACTGCCTTCATGGCCATCGAGCGATACTCCCACGTTATGCATCTGGTCAGCGAAGTGCGGGGACGGTTGCGGCCGGAGTTCGACGCCATCGCGGCTCTGGCGGCGTGCTTCCCCGCGGGAACCGTCTCAGGGGCACCTAAGGTGCGCGCTATGGAGATCATCGACGAGCTCGAGCCGGTGCGGCGCGGGCCCTACGCCGGCGCTGTGGGGTATGTAGGTTGGGGCGCCCGCACGCTCGATACCGCCATCGCTATACGCACCTGCGTGATGAAGGGCGGCCGCGCCTGGATCCAGGCGGGCGCCGGCATCGTGGCCGACTCGGATCCGCTGGCTGAGTGGCACGAGACCGAGGCCAAGGCGCGGGTGGTTCTGCTGGCCCTTGCGTTGGCGGAACGAGGGAACGAGGGAACGAGGGAACGGCAGAAGGGAACCGGGGAACGGTAGAAGTCCGGCCTCTAGCCTGGCATTCCTGCTTTGTGTTGGGCCCATCGATAAAGCCGCCAAACGAGTTGGCCCGCCCTGTTTCGCATTACATCCAGACGCTGCCATTCTTCGGTTTGCAACAGCCCCCTGTCTCGACTGAAGCGGAGCAGGTATGACAGTTCAGAAAGTGACCCGAGTGATATGTCTAAATAGCGCCTGAATTCGCGCGGGCCTAACTTCGCTGCTCCTTCAGCAATATTGGTTGGCACTGACAAGGCAGCCCTGCGAGTCTGCGCGGTGAGCCCATAGAGTTCGCGCTTGGGCCACCCTTCAGTGGATGTGTAGATTTCTAGCGCAAGCGCGTGGGATACCTTCCATGCATCGTATTTCTCGTACGGCATCATCTCACAATTCTAGCCCGGAACAACTTGTCGGCGAGCGCCGTCTTAGCTCGCCAATGAGCTTTTTAGCCCGGCACCTTCCCGCCTTCCCTCGTTCCCTCGTTCCGCCATATTCCCTGAATGCCCTATCGCCTCGTCAGCTTCTCCGGGGAGCAGACCTTTGAGCTACCCCAGGGACGCAGCCTGGTTGTCGGCCGCGGTGTTACCAGTGACATCGCCATCTACGATCCGACCATCTCGCGGCGGCACGCCGAGCTGACTGTCGGCGCCGACGGGGTGCGGGTCAAAGATCTCGGCAGCTCCAATGGCACTTGCATCAACGGCGCCCGGGTGACTGCAGGCCGGCTTAATCCCAACGATTCCATCACATTTGGCAAGGTTCTGTTCCAGCTGAAGGATTCGAGGACCGGTCCAGACCGCTCGGGGCCGGGACTCGCCCTGCCCGCATACCCGGTTCCCGGAGATACCATCGTTCGCCAGCTCATGGTCAGTGCCGGGGGCCCCCCAGGCATCACCAGCCGCGACCGAACTTCCGGGTTCGGGCAGCTTCGCGTCGCCGCTGCCAGTGCCGAGGAGCGTCAGGCCAAAAAGCTTTCACTTCTCCTGGATATCGCCCAGAAGCTCTCGGGCGAGTTCGACCTCGACAAGCTACTCCGCAACGTGGTGGACATGATGTTCGAAGTGATGAACGTCGATCGGGTGACGATCGTGCTGCGGAATGAGAGCACGGGCGAGCTGGTGCCCTCGATGTCTCGGAGCCGCCTGGGTGACACCCAGGTGCAGCAGGTTCCCCGCTCGATCTCCGAGAAAGTGGTGAAGGAGCGGGTAGCGGTGGTATCGGACAACACTGCGGCCGATAGTCGTTTCAAGGGTCAGTCCATCGTGATGCAGAGCGTACGTAGCGCCATGTGCTCTCCTCTCATGGCCGCCGGGGATCGGGTGCTCGGTCTGCTGTACGTAGACAGCGTTACTGCCGCAAACTCATTCAGCGACGAAGACCTCCAGTTTCTAGTGGCGTTCAGCGGCCTGGTGGCAATCGGCATACGCAACAGCTCCTACGCCGACCAGGTCAAGCGGGAGGCCCTGGTCCGGTCGAACTTCGAGCGCTACTTCGCGCCGAACATCGCCGCGGAGATAGCCCAGCAGGACACCGAGGTTCCCCTGGGCGGAGACCGGCGGCCGATCACCATTCTTTTCAGCGACATTCGGGGCTTTACGTCCATGGCCGAGTCGATGCGGCCCGACGCAATCGCCCAGCTGCTGACCGAGTACTTCAGCGAGATGGTGGAAATAATCTTCGAGCACGGCGGTACCCTCGACAAATTTGTGGGCGACTCGGTCATGGCGCTCTGGGGCGCGCCGATTGCCCACCCTGGCGATCCCGACCAGGCCCTCAAGGCGGCCGTGGCCATGCAGCAAGGCGTTCACCGCCTCAATGAGCGCTGGGTAAGTGCGGGACGCCCGGAAATCGGGGTGGGCATCGGAATAAATTTCGGGGAAGTTTTCGCGGGGAACATCGGAAGCCACCGCCGGCTCGAGTACACCGTGATCGGCGACGCGGTGAACGTTGCCAACCGTCTCTGCTCTGAGGCAGGTCCGGGCGAGATCCTGGTGAGCGAGGCGCTATGTCAGGTGGTCAAGGCGCATGCAGAGTACGAGTACCTGCCCGAGATGACGCTCAGAGGACGCACCCGGCCGGTGCAAGTCTATAGGGTGAAGGGACTGGAGCAGGGAAGGAAGGAAGGAGGGAAGCCAGAAGCAAGTCCGTAATCCAGAGAGCAAGGGACTTCTCCATCCTCGTTTCCCTTCTTTCTATCACTTGCCGAAACGATACTCCACCCCCGCTTCGCTCAGCAGGTTCAGCACCAGCCGCAGCGGCAGTCCCATTACGCTGAAGAAGTCTCCTTCGATACGCTCTACCAGGGCCGCCCCGTAACCCTGGACTCCATAGGCCCCCGCTTTGTCCATCGGCTCACCCGTGGCGACGTAGGCTTCGAGGAACCCGTCGTCCACCCGCCGGAACGTCACGTTGGTGACATCGGTCGCCTGATGTACCATCTCCTTGGCCACAAGTGCTACCGACGTGACCACCTGATGAGTCCGACCCTGGAGCCGCTGCAGCATCTGGAGCGCGTCCGCCGGGTCACTTGGCTTCTCCAGCACCGCATCGCGTACCACCACAGTGGTGTCGGCGCCCAGCACGAGGTCACCGGGCACACTCAGCGCCTTCTCCCGCGCCAGCCGCTCGACATAGTCCATCGGCGTCTCGAGTGCCCGGCGCACCTCGGTGATGTTGGATGGGATCACCCGCAGCGGGATTCCCAGCATCTCCAGTAGTTGGCGCCGGCGAGGTGAGGCGGAGGCAAGCGTCAGAGTGGGAGCGGTCATGAATCGCGATCCAGTATGAGCGTTACGGGTCCGTCGTTGTGGATCTCGACCTGCATATCGGCTCCGAACTCTCCCGCTGCCACGGTAAGCCCCCGTTCGCGCAACCTGGTCAGGAAGCGCTCGTAAAGTGGAATCGCTTCCTCGGCACGGGCCGCAGCGATAAACGAGGGGCGGCGGCCCTTGAGTGTGTCGCCGTAGAGAGTGAACTGGGAGACGACGAGCAGCGCCCCTCCAACCTCACCCAGTGCCAGGTTCAACCTGCCCTCGGAGTCGGTGAAGAGCCGAAGTCCCGCGACTTTCTCGGCCATCCAATCTACCTGCACCCGGGTGTCGCCGTGGGTGAAGCCCACTAGCAGGCAGAAACCTCGTCCTATCGCTCCAGCGATCCGGCCATCTATCGTCACCGAGGATCTCGAGACCCGCTGCAGAACGACTCTCATGGCCGCTTATCTTTGAGCTGTGAGTGTTTCTGTGCGTGGTTGAGCACAGCACGAGATCAGGAGAAACAGAGTAATGCCATCGATTCCGTTCGAGAACCATCTGCGGTTTGCCCGGTCTTACGTACGACGGACGCTGGAGAACAGGCGGCTGAATCCGCCGTCGGCCATGCTGCCGGCACCCCACCGGCCGAATCCCGCCTCCTGGCCGGACGATCGCCTGACCGTTTCGTGGCTCGGCCACGCAACGGTTCTGCTCAACTTTCATGGTACGATGGTGTTGACGGACCCGGCACTGGAGCCCCGGATTGGAATCGGCCGCGGCTTCGCCAAGCTTGGGCCCCGGCGTCTGATCCACCCGGCGCTTCGGCCCCGCGAGTTGCCTCGGCTCGATCTGGTACTGCTGTCCCACGCCCACATGGATCACACTGATCTGGGCACGCTGGGAAAGTTAAAGGTCGAAACGCCGATCATAGTGCAATCGGGTAATCGTGATCTGGTCAAACGTTTCCGGAAAGTGGACGAGCTTGCCTGGGGGGAGAGGACAGAGATCGCCGGGCTCGGGATCGAATCGACCCAAGCCCGTCACTGGGGCGCGCGTATGATCACCGACAGCCATCGAGGATACGGCGGCTATTTGATCCAGAAAGCCGGGCGTACAGTACTCTTTGCAGGAGACACCGCCTATACCGATGCCTTGGCGCCACTGGGACGCAGGGGGGCCATCGACCTGGCCATTCTCCCGATAGGTGCGTACGACCCCTGGATCGCCAATCACGCCTCCCCAGAACAGGCTTGGGCGATGTTCCAGGCGCTGGGCGCGGAGTATGTGTTGCCGATTCACCACTCCACCTTCCGTCTCAGCCGCGAGCCGGCGGACGAGCCACTCGGGCGATTTCTCCACATCGCAGGGAGGGATCGCTGGAGGGTGCTGGGTACCGGCATCGGCGCAACTGCCGAGGTGCCCAACCACTGCGCGGGCGGAGAGCTGAGTGGGGTTAGGCTCGGCAACACGAAGCCCCGGCCAAGGTGACCGGGGCTTCGAGCAGGTAGCCAAGTTCGATGTGATGTGGCGGCGTTATCAGTTCGCCGGCTACTCCACCGTCACCGACTTGGCCAGATTTCGCGGCTGGTCGACGTTGCAACCTCGACTCACCGCCACGTAGTACGACAGCAATTGAAGCGGAATGCTCGTGAGGATCGGTGTGAGCAGGTCCAGCGTTTCCGGAATGGTGAACGTCGCGTCAGCCAATCGCTCGATCTCGCTATCGCCCTGGTTGATCAGGGCGATGACCTTTCCGCCGCGCGCCTTTACCTCTTCGATGTTGGACACGATCTTCGAGTGCACCGCATCCCGCGGCGCGATGAATACCACCGGCATATTCTCATCGATCAAGGCAATCGGCCCGTGCTTCATCTCCGCCGCGGGGTAGCCCTCGGCGTGGATGTATGAGATTTCCTTGAGCTTGAGCGCTCCTTCCAGCGCCACCGGGAAGTTCACCCCCCGGCCGAGGTACAGGGCGTTTCGAGTGGTCCGAAGAAAGCGGTCGGCCAACTGCTCGATTTCGCTCGTGCGCTCCAGTATTTGAGCCGCCTGCGCCGGGAGCCTCTGAAGGGCCTCGACGAACTGGCGTCCCTGAAGAATGCTCAGGTTCCGGAGCCGGGCAATGCGGAGAGAGATCAGGGCAAGAGCAGCTACCTGACTGGTGAATGCCTTTGTGCTGGCAACCCCCACCTCCGGGCCCGCGTGCAGGTATATGCCGCCGTCCACCTCACGGGCAATGGTAGAGCCGACCACGTTGACCAGACCGATCGTCCGTGCGCCCCGACGCTTGGCTTCGCGGACGGCGGCCAGCGTATCGGCTGTCTCTCCTGATTGGGAGATGCCGATGACCAGAGTCCGCGGATCAACGACGGGGTTCCGATAGCGGAACTCGGAGGCGTACTCGACTTCAACCGGCAGGCGCGCCATCTCCTCCAGCATGTACTCACCGATGATCCCGGAATGCCAGGAGGTCCCGCATGCCGTGATGATTACCCGCTCGAACTGCTTGAGCTCCTCGTCGGTGAGGTTCAGGCCGGTGACGCGGGCGGTGCCGTCTTCCTCCAGAAGGTGACCCCGAAGTGTGTTCCAGATGCTCTCCGGCTGCTCGCAGATCTCCTTGAGCATGAAGTGCGGGTATCCGCCCCGTTCGGACTGAGCCAGGTCCCAGTCGATCTGGTTCACCTCTTTGCTGATCCGGGCCGTTTCCAGGTTGCGCACCCGGTATCCCTCGCGCGTCAGTACGGCCATCTCGCCGTCGTCCAGATAGACCACCGAGCGAGTGTATTGGAGCAGCGGGGAAGCGTCGGATGCAATGAACCACTCATTTTCGCCCACACCGACCAGCAGCGGTGAGCCCTTGCGCGCCGCTACCAGAACTCCAGGCTCATCGGACGAGAGGAACACCAGCCCGTAGGCGCCGTCGACTTCCCGAAGAGCGCTGGCAACTGCCTCTTCCAGGTTGCCCTGATACAGCTCGCCAACGAGGTGTGCGAGGACCTCGGTATCGGTTTCGGACTTGAAGACGTGCCCGCGCTGTTGGAGCGCCTTCCGGATGACGGAAGAGTTCTCGATGATGCCGTTGTGAATGACGGCGATGCGGCCGGACTGGTCGGTGTGGGGATGAGCGTTGGTGGTGGTCGGCGCGCCGTGGGTGGCCCAGCGCGTGTGACCGATGCCGATGGTACCCTCCGGCATCTTCTCCTTGAGCTCGTTCTCGAGCACGGAGAGCTTGCCGGCTGCCTTCATGATCTTCAAACCGTGGCCATTGACCACCGCGATGCCCGCGGAGTCGTACCCCCGATACTCCAGTCTACGGAGTCCATCGATCAGCAGTCCCGCTGCCTGCCGGGGTCCGATATAGCCAACGATGCCGCACATCGCCGTACCTCAGTACAAGTGTTCTCGGCCCGCTGCCACCAGGGCCTCGGCGTCGGCCGATGTCGGTGCTTCAGCGATCAAGCGTACGATCGGTTCGGTTCCGGAAGGCCTCACGTGCAGCCAGCGATCGTGCCAGGAAAGCCGGAGACCATCGCGTTCATCTGCATTTGCATCTGGGAAGTGCTGCCGCAGTCTGTCATATAGCGGCCGCAGTTCAGGACCACGAGGTCCCTTAGCCTTGACGATGGTATACCGGGGAGCCGCCGCGACCAGCTGAGAGAGCGTTACCCCAGTAGCCGCAAGGAGATGCAAGATCAAGGCCACCCCCAGAGGGGCGTCCCTCCCGATGTGAAGCGCGGGTAGCATTACCCCACCGTTTCCTTCTCCCCCGATGAGCGCCCCCTCGTCCCGTATGGCACGCGCAACGTTGGCTTCGCCCACCGGAGCGCGGATGAATCGGGCGCCCCGAGACCGGGCCGCATCCTCCACCACCAGGCTGGTCGACAGATTGACCACTACCGTGGGGGGTGTGGCTGTGGTGAGGCGCCCGTCCAACACCGCGGCCACAGCGAATGCCAGGGTGTAATCCTCCCCGATCGGCCGACCGCTCTCATCTACCAGCGCCAAGCGGTCTACGTCAGGGTCGATAGCCAGGCCGATCACCGACCCTGTATCCCGCACCAGGCGGCTCAGCTCGCCTAGATTTTCCGGGACCGGCTCGGGTGGGCGAGGGAACAGCCCGTCGGTCTCCAGATTAATTCCATGCACCTCGCACCCCAGCCGTTCCAGCAGAGGCGGGATGGCGGTTGCGCCGGCGCCGCGCACGCAATCGAGGGCCACCTTGAAGCCTCGATCGCGGATAGCGTCAACGTCTATGACCGGTAGAGCCAGGATAGCGTCGAGGTGCCGGGTGACGGCAGCAGGATCGAGACGGATCTGGCCGATGCCCGACCAGTTCGCCCGAGGTGGCCCCCGGTCCGCCAGCTCCCGAACTGTCTGACCGGCTTCGGCGTCGAGAAAAATTCCGTCCGGCCCGACGAATTTGAGTGCGTTCCATTCGATAGGGTTGTGGCTTGCGGTCAAAATGAGACCTGCCGCCGCCCGGTGGTGCTCTACAGCGAGCTGCACCGTAGGCGTAGGCACGATCCCCAGGTCGATCACGTCTACGCCGACCGACATCAGTCCCGCAGCAGCGGCGTGGACGAACATGGGCCCGCTGGTTCTGGCATCGCGGCCCAGAACTACGGTTGGACGAGCTTGACTCGAGTGAGGCGATTGATGTGAGGGGCGGGCGGACTGGGCTGAAGCCGACCATGAGCCCAGGGCCGCGGCATAGCGAGCCACGATCTCGGGCGTGAGATCCGACCCCACATGACCCCTGATGCCGGAGACGCTAACCATGAGGGTGTCGGACATCGAGGTCGGCCGGATCGCGGTCAGCTAGGGAGAGGGGCAGCCGACCCCTCACCGTGTGCCCGCACGAAAGCGTCGATCACCGTGCCATCGAAGTGAACACCGGAGCACCGACGCAGCTCCTCAATGGCCTGGGCCGGCGTGCGCGGATGGCGATAAGCCCGATTGGTCGTCATGGCATCAAAGGCATCGACCACGGCCACGATGCGGGCCTCGAGCGGGATCTGTTCGCCCTGGAGAGCGTCGGGGAATCCGCTCCCGTCCATTCTCTCGTGGTGCGATCGCACTATGCGGAGCACGGTCGGTGAGGCTGCCAGGAAGGGAGCCAGTATTTTTTCCCCCAGCGGAGCGTGCTCCTTGATATGCCGGAATTCGTCGGCCGTGAGCGGGCCCGGCTTGTTCAGGATGTCCTCCCTGGTGCCGATCTTCCCGATGTCGTGCAGCTCGCCGCCCAAACGAACGTGTTCCAGCGGGTCTCCGGTGAATCCCAGTAGCACTGCGGCCTTCACCGCGTAGCGGCTGACCCGGGCGGAGTGTCCACTGGTATAGGCATCCTTGGCCTCCAGGGCATGCACCAGCATCTGCACGCCGTTGATCATCGACAATTTGTTGCTTCGGTCGAGCTCGCGGACTCTGGTCTCGAGATTCCGCTGATAGAACCTGTTCTGGATGATCAGATCCCGCTTCTCCAGCGCCTTGTCCAGGCGGGCCCGTACCTCTTCGACCATTACCGGCTTGGAGATGTAGTCCAAAGCGCCCAGCTTGAGGCACTCGACGGCGGTAGTGACCTCGGCCACGCCCGTGAGCATGATGACCGCCATATCGGGGTAGCGTTTAAGCGCCTCCCGCAAGAAGGTGACGCCGTCCATTTCGGGCATATAGATATCCGAAATGCAAATCGGTATCTCACCTTCCCGGGCCAGCACCGCCAGTGCATCGGCGCCGGAGCAGGCCTCTACCGCGGACAGTCCCTGCGTCTGGATGACGCGGGTGAGCACGTGGCGCACCTGGGCATCATCGTCGACAATGAGGCAACGTGCGGTCGAGCCGTTGGAGGAGCTGGAGGTCACGCTGCGAAACTAACCAAGGCCGTGGGCTATTGGCTATTGGGTAATGGCTATTGGCTTTGGGCTGTTGGCTAGCTCATTCGAAGGGGTGCGGCTCGCCGGGCAGCAGCCAACGGCCAATAGCCAATGGCCATCAGCCCATGTTACGCTTCATCACCCTCTCCCCGCAGACAGCAATGACACGAATTCTCCAGCACGACCATGATCACGGCTTTGCCACCCGGTCGGTGCACGCCGGCCAGATCATCGAACCCCTCGCCGGTGCGGTCATGGTGCCCATCTATCAGACGTCGACCTACGTTCAGGAAGGACTGGGCAGGCACCGGGGCTACGAGTATGCCCGCACTCAGAACCCTACCCGGGAGGCCCTGGAACGGAACGTGGCCAGCCTGGAGGGAGGCAACCACGGCTTTGCTTTCGGCTCGGGACTGGCGGCGCTGGATGCCGTGCTCAAGCTGCTCAAGTCCGGAGATCACATTGTTTGCGGAGAGAATGTTTACGGCGGCAGCCACCGGCTGATGGAGCGGATCTACGGCAACTTCGGTGTCCGGGCCAGCTTTGTCGATATGCGCGAGGTGGGGAACATCGAACGGGCCCTCACACCCGCTACCCGGCTGATCTATTGCGAGACCCCGACGAACCCGATGATGAACCTTACCGATCTGGCGGCTGTGGGAGATCTCACTCAGGCGCACGGATACCTGTACGTCGTCGATAACACCTTTGCAACGCCGTACTTCCAGCGACCGCTGGAACACGGGGCGGACATAGTGCTCCACTCGACGACCAAATACCTGAACGGGCACAGCGACATGGTAGGAGGTCTGCTGGTCACTGGTCGGGACGACCTGGCGGAGCGTCTGGGCTTTATTCAGAATGCCGCGGGCGCGGTGCCGGGGCCCATGGATAGCTGGCTGGCGCTTCGAGGTATCAAGACACTTCCTCTCCGCATGCGGCAACACGACGCCAGCGGCCGCCGCGTAGCCGAATGGCTGACCCACCAGAGCAACGTCCCCAAGGTCTACTATCCCGGGCTGCCCTCCCATCCCCAACATGAGCTGGCCTGTCGGCAGATGGCGGGCTTCGGGGGCATGATTTCCCTGGACTTGGGGGATCCGGAGCTGGCGCGCCGGTTCGTCGAGAAAACGCGGATCTTCGTGCTTGCCGAGTCGCTTGGCGGCGTCGAGAGTCTCATCGGACATCCCGCGTCCATGACCCACGCCTCGGTACCGCCCGCCATGCGGAAGGCTATGGGTCTCACCGACAGCCTGATCCGCCTGAGTTGCGGCGTGGAGGATACCGACGATTTGATAGCCGATCTCGATCAGGCGATGAGGGCTAGTGTCAGGTGAGAGAGAAAAGCGTCAACGGTCAAGGTTCGACCGAAATCCTTGACTGCCGCGTATCAGGCTGAAACAGCTGCGCACCTGGCCCGTACGGTGCAGCCTCTCCTACAATCGAGTCTGCCATGAGCACCAACCTCCCAGCATCACGGCCGCGACAAGCCTTCCCTCAAATAGCGGCGGTAAGCTGGGAACATCCCGCCGACCGGGCCGCCTTGCAGGCATTGCGCGCCGTTCCTGGGGTCGATGATCTAATCCGGAAACTTCTGGCAATGCTGGGCGGTGAGCGGGGCATTCGGCTGCTCTTTCAGGGGAACGCCGTTCGCGCCGGTGCCACACAGTTTCCTCGGCTCTGGCAGCTGCATACTGAAGTCACCACCACCTTCGACTGGCCTGCGGTGCCTGAGCTCTACGTCTCGCAGACCCCCTTCTTCAACGCCGGTGCCTACGGGATCGATTCGCCGTTCATTGTCGTGCACTCGACTGCAATAGAGCTGTTGGATGAGGACGAACTTCGCGTGCTGCTGGCTCACGAGACCGGGCATGTCATCAGCGGCCACGCTCTTTACCGAACGATCGCCGCAATTCTTGCCATGGTGAGTCTTGGCGCGCTGCCGGTTCTGGCCGGCCTCGCGGTGCTGCCTATCCGGCTTGCCTTTCTCGAGTGGTCCCGAAAATCAGAGCTCTCCGCCGACCGGGCAGGCCTGTTGGGAGGTCAGGATATCCTCGTGGCCCAGCGACTGGACATGAAGATGGCGGGTGGCGGGCGGGGCGAAGGCTTCGCGGGGCAACTGGATGTGGAGGCCTTCATGCGGCAGGCTCATGAGTACGCCAAGGGCTCCGAAGGGCTCGATGTGATATACAAGCTCCTGAGCACACTGGCCCTGACGCATCCAATGCACACGGTCCGGGCGGCCGAGCTGCAAAGATGGGCGGCTACCGGAGAATACGATCGCATACTCCGAGGTGAGTACACCCGGCGTGGCGCCGAGGCCAAGGAGCGGCCACTCAAGGATGACATGGCGGCCGCTGGGGCGTACTACGCGGGGGAAGCCCGTGAACTGGCCAGCCACATGGCCGATGCAGCGCGACGCGCCGCAGCTTCTGCGCGCGAGGCGTTCCGGAACGCGCAGAAGCCGTGAGGCTGCTGGTTGTTGGAGGTGGAGGGAGAGAGCATGCGCTCTGCTGGGCCCTCCGGCAAGAGAACCCAGAGGCCCAGCTCTATTGCGCTCCCGGTAACCCCGGCACCGACGAGATCGCCCGGAATCTCTCGATCGCCACCGACGATCTCGACCGGCTGGCCGACGCGGCGGACATGCATGGGATCGATCTAACGATTGTCGGGCCCGAAGCACCTCTGGCACAGGGGCTGGCAGACCGGTTGCGAGCCGAGGGAAGGCTGGTGTTTGGCCCGAGCGCTGCCGCGGCTCAGCTGGAAGCGTCCAAGGCATTTGCCAAAGAAATAATGTTTGCCGCCGGCGTTCCCACCGCAGTGGGCCAGGCTTTCAGCGATCTGTCAGAGGCACTCGCGTACGTCGAACGCCACCGGGAGCCTCTGGTGGTCAAGGCATCAGGACTCGCCGGTGGCAAGGGAGCCGTGGTCTGCCCCACCCGCGCAGAAGCCCGGAATGCCGTACGAGCTATGCTCGAAACCAACCAATTCGGCCCGGCGGGTCGAACCATCGTGATCGAAGCCTTCCTCGAAGGCGAGGAGATTTCAGTTCTCGCGGTGACCAACGGACGAGACATCGAGCTGCTGCCCGTGGCCCAGGATCACAAGCGGCTGCTGGAGGGAGACGGCGGGCCCAATACCGGCGGCATGGGTGCCTACAGCCCCGTGGCGCTGGCCACTCCCGTTCTTCTGGACCGGGTAAAGCGGGAGGTGCTGCATCCAACGCTGGAGGAGATGCGCCGGCAAGGGACTCCATTCTCCGGTGTACTGTACGCGGGCCTGATGATCGATCACACCGGCGCACCCTGGGTGGTGGAGTTCAACTGCCGTCTGGGCGATCCGGAGGCCCAGGTGGTACTGCCCCTGATGTCCGGCGGTCTCACGGATACTTTCCTCAATGTGGCGCAAGGAAAGGCTCCCCCGTCCATGAAGGCCAATGGTTATTCCGCCGTGACGACGGTGCTGGCATCGCGGGGGTACCCGGACGCACCTGAGAAGGGAGCGACGATCATCCTTCCTGAAAGCCAGCCCTACGGAGTAACCATCTACCATTCCGGGACGTCTAGAGGTGCGGACGGCGTCCTTCGAGCGGTCGGTGGAAGAGTATTCACGGCCACCGCGGTGGCAACCAGCTTCACCGAGGCGCAGCGACTGAGCCGCGAAGCCGCGGTATCGGTTGGTTTTGAGGGCAAAATCTTCCGGCGCGACATCGGCTGGCGGGAAGCGGCGCGGCTGGGCCAAGGGAACGCGGCGGCAACCGCTGAGACCGTTAGAGGAAAAACCATCGTGACGCCGTAACACTGTCTGATGCCCGAGCTCCCTGAAGTCGAAACCATAGTTCGCGATCTACGCCCTTTCCTGGTCGGCCGCCGTATCGGACGCGTAACCTTGAGCCACGATGATGTGCTGCGGGGCGTAACCCGCCGACGACTGGTTCGCCGGCTCACGGGCTCAACCATTCTCGCCGTGACCCGGCGGGCCAAGCACGCGGTTCTCGAGATGGAAAAAGCACGCTTGATCGTGCAGCCGGGTATGACCGGCTCGCTGATGGTTCATCGCCGGGCTCTCACCCCGGACGAGGCAAAATACGCGGTCCTGCGGGCCGAGCTTGGCAGGGGACAGGAGCTGGTGTACCGAGATGTGCGGCGGCTGGGAACCTTGCTGCTCCTGGATGCCAAAGCGTGGACCCGGTACACCAGCGCGATTGGCCCTGAGCCACTCGACGATGACTTTACTGTGGAACAGTTCGTAAGCGGCCTTGGCCGGAGTCGGCAGGCAATCAAGAAGGTGATCATGGACCAGCGGCACCTTGCCGGGGTGGGAAACATCTATGCCAACGAAGCCCTGTTTTCCGCCGGGATCGATCCATCCAAGCCGGCGCTCCTGCTCACACCGGAGGACCACATAAAGTTGCACGCCGAGATCCGGCGTATTCTGAATGCTGCAATCGCCTCCAACGGTACGACTTTCCGGGACTATCGGAGGGGCACTGGAGATACCGGCAGCTTTCAGCTGGAGCTTCAGGTATACGGGCGCGAGGGCGAGCCATGCCGGGTATGCGGAACCCGGCTCAGCGGAACCCACACCATAGATGGCCGTACTACTGTGTTCTGCCACCGGTGTCAGCACTGAGTCGTACCCAGCGAACTCAGCAAGTGGTTCCACTTCCGTCCACCGACCTGGATCAGCTGCGGCGGCGGGTACGGGCGCTGGCGGAGAACCGGCCAGCGGTATATCAGATGTTCGATAGTACCGGGCGGGTGCTCTACGTCGGGAAGGCAAAACGTCTCCGGACCCGGCTGCTCGCCTATTTCCGGGCAGCCTACCCCGATGACAAGGCCGCCAGGATCCTCTACGCTGCCAGCGAAATCCGCTGGGACTACGTCCCCAGTGAGTTTGCGGCCTATCTGGGCGAGCTCCGGCAGATCCGGAAGCTCCGCCCTCACTTCAATTACAAGTGCAACCAAACCAGGCGGTCGGTCCTCATCAAAGTTGCTGGTGGGCCGGCGCCGCGGGTATACAGCGGTGGTACTGTCGCGAGGGACGACGTGCGTTGTTACGGACCCTTCCGGTCCATGTCTCGCACTCTGGAGGCGGTGCGAACGCTCAACGATCTCCTGGGCCTTCGCGATTGCCGGCCTTCGATGCCGGTGATCTTTGCGGGACAGGGAGACCTCTTCGCCGAGCCGGCTCAAGCCGCTTGCATGAGACACCAGTTCGGATTCTGCAGCGGTCCCTGCGCCGGCCTGGTCGCGGAACGGGAATACCGGCGCCGGGTGGATACGGCTATCGCGTTTCTTGACGGGCGTACCCTGCAACCCATCGACCGGGTCGTGGCATCGATGCAGGAGGCCGCAGGCAATTCGCAATTCGAGCTTGCGGCACGCTGGAGATCGAAGTTCGAACAACTCGAATGGCTGCTGACCGCCACCAGCAGGGCGCGCACGGCCATCGACCTGCTGACATTCGTGTACCGCGACTCGGGTGACTTCGGGGACGATCGGGTCTATGTCCTGAGACGGGGGATTGTCCGGGCCTCATTTCCCTACCCCGCGACCCCGATCGAACACGAAGCGTTCAAGGCTGTGATGGCCGAGGAGATGCGGCACCCGGCACCGCCTGCCGGTCCCCTTCCGCTGGAATCGATCGATGAAGTCCTGCTGATGACCGCGTGGTTTCGGGCTCACCCCGAGGCGTTGCGCCGGACTACACCGTATGAGCAGTGGATGTAGAGGGCGGGGTAGCGGGGAAGCGGGGAAGACGGCCGTGAATCATAGCGCTTGCGCGACCTTCCTTCCCTCCTCCCCGCTTACCCGCCTCCCCGCCTACTCCGGATCAAACTCGAGGAGCGGGAGCAACCGCCCGCGGGGCGGAATGCCCGGCTCCAGCTCCAGTATTCCCACCGATGGAGGAAGGTTGAAGCGGCGCGCACCGGCACCGCCGGGATTCATTACCGTGACGACTACGTCCACCAGGGTGAGCAACGGCCTGTGGGTGTGGCCGTAAACGATGATTTGAGCGTCAGGAAAGGCGGCGTTCAGCGACTGAGGGGTCGGGCTGCCGAGCTGGTCGCCGTGAGTGACCACGATATCGAATCCGTCCAGCTGCAGTGTGGCCACCTGAGGGAGTCTTGTGCGCAGTTCACCGCCGTCGGTATTGCCGTACACCGCCGTTACCGGGGCGATAGCTTGCAGCTCGGCAAGAATACCGGCCTTCCCCACATCGCCTGCATGAAGGATGTGATCGACCCCCGCGAAAGCATCGAACACTTCCGGACGCAGGAGGCCGTGGGTGTCGGAAATGATGCCGAGCCGCATTAATCGTAAGCCTGGGCCTGGCTACCCACGCTAAGCGCGGGACTCATCTTCTCCATCAGCGTCGAAAACGCCCCCAGGAGTTCCCGGGCCTCGAAGCTGCAGTGACCATAGCGCTCTACCGGAATCTGAGTCAGCCGGGCCACGTTCCCAGCCAGGGACACTTTCTTTGCGTACTGTGACTGTTGTGCGAAGGGAACTATCGGGTCGCCGGTGGTGTGTAGGGTAACCACCGGCACCTTCAAGATCCCGGTGGTCTCGAACTCGCTCATAGCCGCCAGAGCGGCGGGGTCGGCCTTGAAGCGTGCGACGCCGGCATTCACTGCCGCGTCGTTACTCGACCCCGTATAAACTCGGTCAGAGTTGTCGAACGGCTGGCCGCCCAGACGCCGATGAGCGTTGGCGGTGCCTATCGCGTTGTACCAGAGGATTCCCACAGCCGTAGCTGCTACCGCCGCTATGTCGTCACGCTCGGTGGGGACGCCGGTGATACGCACCAGCTCGCGCCCTGCTTCGGGACTCATCGCCAGCGCCAGGACAACGGCAGGCGCATATTCTTCTTCCCAGCGGGCGACTACGTCGGGCGGAATATCCACCGCCCTTCCGGGAATTACACCCGGGAACAGGTAGTCGAACACTATCCGGAAATCGACGAAGTATTCGAGCTGTCCCCGAAGATCTCCTACAGGTCCACACGCCGACAGGGCACCGTCGAACCGATCAGGGTACCGCTCGGCAGCCAGCGCGGCCACCATTCCGCCCTCGGACACGCCCACGAGGACGGATCGCCCGGGATCAGGCCGGTAGAGTCGCCGTACGGTCGCCTCGAGCTCGACCATGTCCTCGACTCCCTCGGGACCGACGAGACCATTGCGCCGGTAGCTCGTGGTGCCGTAAGCGTAACCGAGGTCGTTGACGGTGGCCGCAAGACTTCTTCCACCAGCCTGATCCTCGGGAAGTGCAAGCTCCCGGTCCGCCGGAACGTGCCCGTGGGCATAGAGCACCAGATCGCCGTTCCAGGTGACGGGAAAGCAAATCTGGTAGAGCGCACCATGCTCGAGCACTCCATCAGCGCAGCCTGCCGCCGGGGTGATCCCCTGGTCAACAGGGGGGTTGGGAGATTCAGGCCCCGCCAGATCGTCGCTATCGCGGCCGCAGGCCAGAAGCGCACCGCAAACAAGAGCTAGAAAGGCGCCCGAACCGCGGCGCCAGAGGGGGTCTGGAACTTCATTCACTTGCGATCTCCTTGCCATCGGCGTGCGACCTCGATATCGATCCCCAGCTGGTCCAGAACCCGTTGAACGATGAAGTCTACCAGCTCGCTGATCTTGGTGGGACGGTGGTAGAAGCCCGGCGCGGCCGGGATCACTACTGCGCCGGCCTCGGTGACGGCGGTCAGATTCCGGAGGTGGACCAGGGACAGGGGCGTTTCTCGAGGCACCAGGATGAGCCTTCTACGCTCCTTCAGCGTGACGTCAGCAGCGCGTTCGATCAGCGACCGGCTGGTGCCACTCGCAATAGCGGCCACGGTGCCCATGGAACAAGGGCATACGACCATCCCGCTGGTACGCTGCGAGCCCGACGCCGGCTTTGCGCCCCGATCGTCGTCAGCAAACAGTTCGACGCTGGACCAGTCGCCACCTGTGGCCTCCTTGAGGCCATCGAGTGATTTGATGTTGCTTTCCTCTCGGAGCAACCGCATGCCGTACTCCGAGGGGATGAGCCACACCGGCACCCGCTGCCGGGCGAGAACATCGAGCAGACGCACGACATATGGCGCGCCTGAAGCACCGGTGATGGCAATGACGACAGGGTAGGTCATCGACCCCGGGGGCTTGATGCGGGGGAGTGAAGGGGATGCTTCGGAGAAAGCGTGAGCACGTTTTTCATATCCCCGCGCACGTTTTTCACCCCACTACCCTATCGAGAAGCGCGAACCCAAACACCACCACCGACATCACCCCGTTCATAGTGAAAAAAGCGGCATCGAGCCGGGATAGGTCGCCGGGCCGGACCAACTGGTGCTCGTAGGCTAGAATGGCGGCCGCCAGGACAAGCCCCGCATAGTACCACACTCCAAAGCCGGCAGCGTATCCGAAGGCTGCCAGCGCGGGTATGGTGACCCCGTGCAATCCCTTCGCGAGCAGGATGGCCCGCGGCTCTCCCAATCGAACCACCGCGCTCCGCAGCCCCTCGGCGCGGTCGAAGCCCGCATCGGGCAGCGCGTAGAAGATGTCAAATCCCGCCACCCACGTCGCCACACCGGTGCTGATAGCCGCCAGCATCCAGTGCGGATCGCTCCACCGGCCGGTGACTGCCAGGTACCCGCCCACCGGCGCCATCGCTAGGCTTACACCGAGCCAGAGATGAGGCCACCAGGTAAAGCGTTTGGAAAGGCTGTACAGCACAATCCAGGCAAGCGCGACAGGGCTCAAGAGAAGGCACAGGGGATTCAGCGAGCCGGCGGCGACCAGAAAGATCGCCGCGGCAACGACCACCGATACCCACGCCTGGGTAAGTGAGAGGCTGCCTTGGGGCAATTCCCGATCCCGGGTCCTCGGGTTCCGCGCGTCAAAGCTCCGGTCGGCGATTCGGTTGAAGCCCATAGCCGCCCAGCGCGCAGCCGAGAACGCCAGGATCACCAGGAACACCTCGCGCGGGGCAACCGGCTCGATCCGGGAAGCCGCCAGCACACCGAGGAGGGCGAACGGCAGTGCAAAGAGCGTGTGAGGCAGCTTGACGAAATTGATGTAGCGGACGAGCAGCGATTCGCCGGCGAAGGTCTGCGCCTCGCGGGCGGGCGGGCGGACCGCCGGACGAGGTGACGGATGGACGGGAGGGACGCTGCTCATCTTGCCCCTGACCGTCCGTCCGCCAGTTGAATCCCCAGCTTCTCCCACATCTCATCCACGTCTCGTTTCGTCTGCGCATCCATAGTGATCAGTTCGGGCCACTCACGCTCGAAACCTTCTTCCTTCCACTTACGGGTGGCGTCGATTCCCATCTTGCTTCCATACGTGAACGCTCGGCTGGAGTGGTCCAGCACGTCAATGGGGCCCATGGTAAAGCGTACGTCGCGCTCAGGATCGATGTTATTGAGTGCTATCCACCACGCCTCGTCCGAGTCCTGCACGTTCACCTCTTTGTCCACCACCACTAGCACCTTGGCGAGTGACATGAGCCCCTGGCCCCAGAGGGCGTTCATCACTTTGTAGGCCTGGCCGGGATACTGCTTGTCGATCGAGACGAAAACGAGGTTATGGAAGATGCCGGGAGCAGGCATGTGGTAATCCACTATCTCGGGGATGGTAAGCTTGAGCAGGGGAAGAAAGATGCGCTCGGTCGCGTGCCCCATATAGAAGTCTTCCATCGGGGGCCGCCCCACCAGGGTGGCGGGGTAGATCGGATCGTGACGAGACGTGACTGCGGTGATGTGAACCTTGGGGTAATAGTCAGCCAGGGAGTAGAAGCCGGTGTGATCCCCGAAGGGACCCTCGAGCACCAGCTCCTCGGCGGGATCGATGAATCCCTCCAGCACGGTTTCGGCCTCGGCAGGCACATCGAGGTCGCAAGTCAGCGCCCTGGCCAGCTCGACCGGTTCGCGCCGGAGGAACCCGGCAAAAAGGAATTCATCGATTGTGGGTGGAAGCGGCGCCGAGCCCGAGTATATGCTCGCGGGATCGCCGCCGAGGGCGATTACCACCGGCATGCGCTCGCCTCGGGCCGCCATTTCGCGCCAGTGAGCGGCCCCCACTTTGTGCCGCTGCCAGTGCATGGCCAGTGAATTCCGGCCGATCACCTGCACCCGATACATGCCCACGTTTCGGATTTTCCGAATGGGATCGGTGGTGATCACCATTGGCAAAGTGATGTAGCGCCCCCCATCTCCGGGCCAAGTGGTGAGAAATGGAAGTGCGTCCAGATTCACCGCCTCGTCACGCTGCACCACCTCCTGGCAGGGAGGGCGGCCGCTCTTCACCCTGGGCGGGAACTTTCCTATTTCAGCCAGCTTGGGGAGAAGTGCGAGTTTACCGAAGAGCCCCTCCGGCACTTTCAGGTTGAGCATCTCGGAGATACGGCCACCGACGTCGTCGAGCTTGTCCGCGCCAAGAGCCAGGCACATGCGGCGCATTGAGCCGAAGAGATTGATGGCCACCGGCTGCGCGCTCCGCTGACCGTTTTCGAGGAGGACATGCTCGAACATCAACGCCGGCCCCCCGCCCGGGCTTTTCATGACGCGGTCCGCAACTTCCGCGATCTCCAGGCGGGCCCGCACCGGATGGGTTACCCGGACAAGCTCGCCGCTGCGATCGATGGCTTTGATGAAATCCCGCAGATTATTCAGGGCCATTTGTTCCAGAAAAAGCGTAAGCGGTAACCGGTTAGCGGGAGCTGCAAGCTCAGCAACCTACACCGTACAATGCTGGAGCACGCGGGATGGGCCCCTCCCCTTAGCTTCGCGCTGGGTCGGGATGAGGAGTCGTGAAGAACCCGCTCACCGCTCACGGCTTACCGCTCACGTTTTTGTTCCTACATGCAGGGCGCAAACCCCGCCCATGAACAGCTCATAGCGCACGCTGGCGAACCCTTGGGCCTCCATGCGGCGCGCGAGCTCGGCGGGTCCGGGGAATACCCGGCTGGACTCTGGTAGCCAGCTATAGGCCGTCGTATGTTTCGAGACCGAACGACCTATCCACGGCATGATGCGCTGGAAGTAAAACTGGAAACCGGCGCGAAGCAGCGGTTGCTCGGGAACCGCCATCTCGAGAATGACGACCTTGGCCCCCGGCTTGAGGACGCGAGCCGCCTCAGCCAGGCCGCCATCGAGGTCAACGAGATTCCGGACTCCCCATCCGATCATTCCGCCATCGAATGCCCGGTCCGGGAAGGGCAGCTCGAGCGCGTCGGCGGTAACGGGGTCAACGCGATGAGACTTCTTGCGCCCGTGCTCAAGCATCGTCTGCGCGAAGTCAGCCCCGGCGATCCGTCCGCGAAACCCGGGGCGCCGGGCCAGGGTGGCGGCAAAGTCGAGGGTGCCGGCGCAAAGGTCGAGATAAATTCCTGCCGGCCTGCGTTCCCACCCCAGTTGTGCGACTGCGTGCCGCCTCCAGCCCTGATCTAAGCGGAAGCTGATGAGACGGTTGAGACGGTCGTAGGTGGGCGCTATAGCAGTGAACATGGCGCGGACATAAGCCCGCTTTTCCGGACCGCCTGAAACTGGTAACTGACGATCCGAGGCTAACATAGGCGCTGAATCTAGTCTCGCGGGAACCCCCTTCGCAAGCAGACCCTCTCGTGGCTAGCAGCCGCCCGGAATGGGATGGCTTGAGCGATCAGCAGGTGGTCCTGCTGGCCCGCTCGGGGAAGGAGACCGCCTACCGCGAGCTGATCCGGCGCTACGAACGGCCGGTCTTTGCCTTGCTGTTCCGGATGGTCCGGGACCGTGAGCTGGCGGAGGATCTGGCACAGGAGACGTTTGTAAAGGCGCTCAATGCGATCGAATCCTACCGCCCGGAGTTCAAGTTCTCTTCCTGGATTTTCAAGATTGGAAATAACGCGGCCATCGACCACCTCCGCCGGCGCGAGCTGGACACCTTGTCGCTCGACGGCTCTCCCCACGCGGAAACACCCGAGGCTATGCAGGCCACGGCGCTCCAGATAGGAGCGAGGCAGGAGTCACCTCTCGACACCGTAGAAGCGAAGGAGCTTGGCGGCGCCATCGAAGCCGCCATCGGCTCGCTTCGGCCCGAGTACCGATCCTGCATTCTGCTCCGGCACGTAGAGGGGCGTCCCTATGAGGAAATCGCCGAAATTCTGAACCTCCCTCTGGGGACGGTAAAGACCTACATCCATCGCGCCCGCAACGAGCTGCGACAGGCGCTTGCACACCTCAAAGAATGAAACCTTCATCAAATCCTCAACGTAGAGGGCTCCACTTATGACCCGACCGCCAGGGACCCACCTGTCGCCGGAAGAGATCGATTCCTGGCTCTCCGGAACCCTCGCTCAGGATTGGCAGCAACATCTGGATCAGTGTCAGGCGTGCCTGGAACGGGCGCGCACTGAGCGCGAGATCGTAGATGGAATTGCGGCACTTCCGCTCATCAGCCCCGCCGCCGGCTTCTCCGACCGGGTCATGGCTGCTGTCGCGATCCCCGATCCCTTCGCCATTCGTTCTCTCCAAGCCACACAACGCCGTCTTTTCGCCACCAGAAAATCGATGGCGCTCGCCGCCAGCTTGACACTTCTTCTGCTGGGCTCGATGGCCGGCAGCATAGCCTGGAGCCTCACCCATCAGGAAACCCTTGCCAATATCGGCACCTGGCTGCAGTCGCAGGGCGGTCAGGTGGCATGGCTCAGTTTGCGAGGCCTGGCCTCCAACCTGATCGAACAGCCCTGGTATGGCGGCATTAGGTCGCTGCTTGACAACCCCCTGCAGCTCGCACTCGGCTCGGCTCTGGCGTCATCGGTGTATCTGGGCGGTCTCCTGATACTGCGGCGCCTTCTGGCATTACCTACCCAGCAGGTGGCCCATGCCGGCATGTAGACCGCTAAAGTCGCTTGGCCTCCTCCTCATGCTGGTGAGCCCCCCGCTCGCAGCCGAAAGTCCGTTCGAGGCTTCCCGGTCCGGTGCCGCTGAGCTGATCAACGATTTCTGGACTTTGGTGACCGATGTCTCGAACCGGGTCGGTCAGGGCCGCAGTTTCGCGAGTGGCCCCCGGCCGGAGCCGATCAGGCCGGGCGGTCCCTCCATCGACCTAAGCAACCTGAGCCAGCCCACCCTCGTGGAAGGACAGCTCCGCCCGGCGCTCGATCCCAAAGGCGAGATGAGACTGACGATCCCAGGTGGTACGGCACGCCGGGGGAATTACAGCGTTGGGTCTGAGGAAAACCTCACCGGCCACCTGCTGGTGGTGGACGGAAACGCAGACGTATATGGGACGGTTCGCGGTAATCTGGTAGCCGTCAGGGGAGACGTTGTGGTCCACCGGGGAAGCCTGGTGGCAGGTGACATCCTCACGCTCGGTGGTGAGGTGCGGGACTTGGGAGGGGAGATCAGCGGTGAGGTGCGAACCCTCAAGTCGGCGTCCCTCTCACCAGCCGCCCTGCCCCAGTCGGACAGCCTCACCCCCGTGCAGACCGTGATGCGGCGCATCGCCGGCGTACTGGGTGTGTTTCTCATGCTGTCGGTGCTCGGTTTCGGTCTGGTTATTTTCGGCCGCCAGAATTTAGAGATCGTGTCCGACACTGTGTCTCACTCCTTCGGCCGTGCGTTCGTCACCGGCTTGCTGGGACAGATTCTACTCCTTCCCACGTTCGGAATGCTGGTCGTCGGCCTCATACTGAGCGTGGCTGGCATTTTACTGCTCCCATTTGCCGTTGCGCTGTTCGCCATGCTCTTGGTGGTCGGCGTTGTCGGAGGCTACCTGGCGGTCGCGCACGCGCTGGGCGAGACCTATACCCGCCGGCGGATGGCACAGGGGGCCGTTATCGGTTCGGCCAACAGCTATCGATACCTGCTGATCGGCCTGCTGGCTCTCGCGAGTCTCTGGGCCGCCTGGTCCTTATTCGGCTGGGTGCCGGTGGCCGGAAGTATCATGTGGGGTGCAGCCTTCTTCGTGAGCTGGCTTCTGGGAACGGCGGGTTTCGGTGCCGCTCTGCTCAGCCGAGCCGGCATCCGGGAGAACTTCTCCGGCCGACTATTTCCGCCCGAAGCCCTGACCGACGAATACCTCTGGGCCACACCGCAGTTCGGGGTTCCCGCCGAGCGCCGGCCCGGCACCCGGACACCAACGCGCGGGCTTTGAAGGTGCGAGTCGCACCCCTCACGCTCGGCTTCTGCGTGTGCGCCGCTGCTCTGCAGGCCCAGACGATGCGGCCCTTCAGCACGTTCCGTCAGCTGCACGGAGAGACCCGCTTGACTGCACGGCTGGAGTATGGTGCCGGCAGCCTTCGGCTCGAGCCCGGCCGGCCCGGCGAGCTCTATCGGATGAACTTGTCCTACGATGAAGAACGCTTCCTACCCATGAGCGACTTTGACGCTTCTAGCCGGGTCGTGTTCCTCGGTCTCAAGGCAAGAGGCGAGGGAGGCGTTCGAGTGGTATCGCGGCACCAGCTCCGGCAGGCGGCACTAGTCTCCATCTCTCCTCGAGTGGACCTCAACCTCGACCTCAGTCTGGGTGCGGTCGACGCCGACCTTGAGTTGGGAGGCTTGCGCATCTCGGAGCTGGACCTCAAGACCGGCGCCAGCCGGGCCACGATCCGCTTTTCCCGCCCTAATGCCATGCGCTGCCACCGCGCCTCGTTCAGTGCCGGTGCGGCGGAGGTTGCCGTGCTCGGGCTGGCAAACAGCCGGTGCGAGGAGATCGTGTTCGAGGGAGGCGTCGGAAAAGTCCTGCTCGACTTCAGTGGAGCGTCAAGCACCAGCGCGCGAGTCGACGTCAAAATGGCAGTCGGGGGGATCAAGCTCAGGCTGCCCAGAGCGGCCGGGGTCCGCATCACCATGGCCAAATTTTTATCGAGCTTCGAGCCGGCCGGTCTAATCCGTCGAGGAAGTGGTTTCTTCTCCGCCAACTACAATGATGCTGAGCGGCGGCTGGAGTTCGATCTCACAACGTCGCTGGGCGACGTAGATGTGGAGTGGGTTGACTAGAAAAAGCGTGAGCGGGAACTGCTAAAGGCGTGAGCGGGAAGTACTGACGGTCAGTAAACCTCAATAGAATTTCTCCATCAGCGTTCCCAGTTTGCGGTTCCCGAGGACGGTTTTGCATTCGCCGTTCCCGCTTTCGCTGTTCTTGGTTCCGGCTCACGTTTCGTAGTTCCCGCCTTTAGATTAGCTGCATGTCCCCCATCGAGACCCTCGGCTTTGCCCTCGGCACCTCCTTCGCCTCGGGCTTGAACATCTACGCTACCGTGGCCGCCGCGGGAATCATGGAACGGCTCGGCCTGGTGCACCTTCCCGAATCGCTGCAGGTCCTCTCCCACCCGATCGTGCTGGGCGTGGCGCTCACGCTGTTCGTGGTCGAGTTTATCGCGGACAAGATTCCCTACGTAGATAGCGCGTGGGACGCACTCCACACCTTCATCCGGCCGCCGGCCGCCGCAGTCCTGTCCTATAGCGCCTTTGGCAACGTGCCCGAGGAATGGAAGCTCGGGGCCGCCCTCCTGGCTGGGAGCGTTGCGCTCACGTCGCACGGGGCCAAGGCAAGCGCCCGCGCGGCCGCCAACACCAGCCCGGAGCCAGTGAGCAACTGGACGCTCAGTCTCCTGGAAGACGGGCTGGCGGTATTCCTGGTGTGGCTGGCGGCGGAGTATCCTTTGCTTACGGCAGGTATCGTGGTGGTGCTGGTTATACTTGCGGTGCTGCTGATCCGGAAACTGTGGAAGTTCGCGCGGCAACTGGTGGAACGGGTTCGACGCCGATCACCAGCAGTGCACCACCGAGGCACAGAGAGCCTGCCCACAGGGGAGCGAGGGGCCACCGAGGGATCGCCCCCAAACAGAGATTGACAGTTGTGCCTTTTCTAACCCAGCCGCGCTCGAACTCGTCCCCCAACCCCTACGCCAAGTCGACGCGCAGCAGAGCCATTCCGAACCGCGATCTCAATGGCGCCGCCTGACCCGATATACGCCAGGAGGCCTCCGGCCGTTACGTCGGCGTAGGTGCTCCGAAGCGGACCGAGATCGAGATCCTCGACCTCCAACCGGGCATACTTCGGCACCAGATCGGACGTGAGATTGGTTACCAGGCTGCCGAAACGGTCGATGTAAACCACCTCGCCCACTACCGTCTTTCCCTCGTAGTGAGGCTGGGTGTAGGCCAACCGGTCCGGCATACCCGCAAATGACTGACCCAGGCTCTGGAGGGCCACGCCGCAGGCAAGGGCAGCAGCGGCAGGCGCGAAGAGATCCCGACCATGGAAGGTAGGGGAGGCGCTCTCCGGCGTATCCAAGACGACGATCTCCACCTTGGCGTCGTGGAGTAACGGCGTGAAGACGCCGTTGTCCGGACCCACGAACCGATGGTCATTGGCGGAAAAGGCGAACGCCGCGCGATTGGTTCCAACGCCGGGGTCTACCACGACCATGTGAATGGTTCCCGCTGGAAAGCGGTGCCAGGTGCGGCCCAGGATATACGCCGCGGAGCGCACGTCGCCGGGGGCAATGCCGTGGGTGACATCCACCAGGACGGCACCGGGTGCACGGCTCAGTAGCACGCCCTTCATTTCAGCTACGTAGTGGTCTGTGTTTCCGAAGTCCGTCAGGAGGGTGACGATCGGCATGGCTTTAGTAGGTCCCTCAGTCAACCTGTACGCCCCGTCCATCCGTCCGCCCGTCCTTCCTACCCCCTCAGAATCGGCAGTGCTGCGCTGCGGCCGGCTGTCTTCTGTTGAAGAGTCTCCGCTATGTGGCGCAGGCTCAGCGCAGCCGGGCTATCAGGCTCCGCAATAAGGATGGGCTGACCAGCATCGGCCAATGCGGCCAGCTGCGGCTGAAGCGGAACAGTACCGAGCAGGGGGGCTCCAATTTCATCCGCCAGCCGCTGACCGCCGCCCGAAGAGAAGAGATCGAAGCGCCGGCCGGTCTCGGGATCGGTGAATCCGCTCATGTTCTCTACCACTCCAAGAACCGGCACGCCTACCCGCTCGAACATCTTGGCGCCACGGAGCGCGTCGCCTACTGCCACCTCCTGCGGTGTAGTCACAATGACCGCTCCAGTCACGTGGGTACCCTGCACCAGTGAGAGTTGCGCATCTCCGGTTCCGGGTGGCAGGTCGACGATGAAATAATCCAGCTGACCCCAGTCCACATCCCGCAGGAACTGGTTCATGATTTTCATGATGATAGGTCCCCGCCAGATGGCTGGGGCGTCCCGCTCGATCAAGAGACCGAGAGACATCAACTTCACCCCATGCGCCTGCAGCGGCTGGATCTTTCCACCTATAACCGCCGGCCGGGCATTGACCCCGAACATACGGGGGATATTGGGACCATAGACGTCGGCGTCCATCACCCCGACCCGCAAGCCGGCCTGAGTGAGTGCCACGGCGAGGTTGGCGGCGATGGTGGACTTTCCCACCCCTCCTTTTCCCGACGAAACAGCCAGGATCTTCCCCAGATTCGGCTGGTCCATGGGCGGCTGCGCCGGAGCCATTGGCGGGACGGCGCCAGCATCTGCCGGCGGGGCGTGGGTAGACTTGGCGGGGCCAGCGGGATTGGTAACGTTGATTTTAATCTCGTCCCGGCGGACGCCCTCGACGGCGGCAACCGCGGCTCGTGCCGATCGGACCAGTGTAGCCGGGTCCCCCGGTGCCAGGAGGAAGGTGAAGCTGACTTTTCCCTCCTCAGTCACGGCGATATCGCGGATCATACCCGCGGACAACAGGTCATTTTCCAGCCGAGGATTCTGTATGGCTGCCAATGCGGCCGTGACCCGTGCCTCGAGCGATGCGGTCAAGGGCTCAGACAGCCTCCACCTGCTTTACTTCGGGTACCATCTCGCGCAGCCGGGCCTCGATTCCCTGCTTGAGGGTGATCGCGGATGCCGCGCAGCCGTGACACGTCCCACCCAGGCGCAGAAGGAGCGTTCCATCCTGCTCGTCAAAGTCCACCACCTCGACCTGGCCCCGATGAGACGCGATATACGGACGAAGGGTGTCGAGAGTGCGCTCGATCCGGTCAAAAATATCCATGCTATCCTATGATCGGGAATTCCTTGCGATCCGGTTGGAATATAAACCTGGAAGCGCAGGTCTAGAGTCTAGACCCTCCATTCGGCCCCAGATACTCACGTGCAGCCTTCAGCACCGTAGCCTGAACTTCAGCGAGGGAGCCCTTGAGCGAAAGGCCCGCAGCCTTGGTATGCCCTCCCCCGCCATACACCTTGGCAAAGGCCGCTACATCTACCTCGCCCACCGACCGGAGCGACACCTTCACCCGGCCTTGGGAAATCTCGCGGAACAGCAGGGCCATCCTGACACCTTCAATGGACCGGGGAAATTCCACCACTCCATCCAGATCGTCCGAGGACACGCCAAGGCGCTCGATGGCACCCGGGGGCACGGTTACCCAGGCCAGTCCGTACTCGTGCTCCACCACCAGTGTCTGCAGCGCTTCAGCAAAGAGCCGCGGCCTACCCTCCGGGGCCCGGGCGTACACCTCGAGGTAAATGTCCTCCGCATTCACACCCGATTCCAGCAGATCAGCGGCTATGCGCAGGGTGCGTGGACGGGTATTGCTGAAGCGAAAGCCGCCGGTATCGGTCAGAATGGCCACATAGAGCCCGCGAGCGGCTGCATGCGTGATCGGCCAGCCGTTTCCCATCGCCACCTCGAAGATGAGCTCCCCCGTAGCAGCAGCCTCCGGATCTACGTACCGCGGGCCGGGGGGCAGCACACCGGCGCTGACGTGATGATCGATGCACGCCACCGGCACCCCCCGGTCTCGCACGGTATCGATGAGCATTCCAAGCCGGTTGAGATCGGCGATGTCCAGTACGATGATCAGATCGGATCGGCGGAGCTCCTTGACCGCTTCCGCGGAGCGATCCACCCCTTGAAGGTCATCGAAGAGAAAGCTGAAGCGGGGCGGCGTCGGGCTGGGATTGGTGATGATGGCGTCCACACCCTGGGCGCGGAGCAGGTGGACCAGTGCCACCTCGCTGCCGAGCCCATCTCCATCGGGATTCACGTGTGTGGTGATGCAGACCCGGTGCCCGGGTTTGAGCGCGGCGGCGAACTCACGGGCCCGAGCAGACTTCTCGGGGGACAGAATATGGGACATTTCCAAATACTAACCGACTCAGGCCCCCGTTGGTGAGAACCCTCAGCGCCCTCCTGGCTGTGCCAGTCTGGAATGGCTGCGACTATACAGGAAATAGATTGCAAAGCCGATGGCCAGCCAGATGCCGAGCCGCAGCCACGTCTGGAGATCCAGGTAGAACATGAGATACATCGCCGACAGCGCCCCCATCGGCGCGGTGAACCACACGAACGGCGTCTTGAAAGGGCGATGCAGGTTGGGCTCGCGCACCCTCAGCACCAGTACGCCGATACATACGATCACGAACGCGAGCAAGGTTCCGATCGATACGAGCTTGGCGGCATCACGTACCGGCAGGATGGCCGCCGGAATGGCCACCGCAAGCCCGGTGACGATCGAAGTGATGTACGGCGTGCGGAAACGGGGATGAATCTTCTGGACGAATGGGGGCAGCAGGCCATCGCGCGACATGCTGTAGAAGACACGCGATTGGCCCAGCAGCTGTACCAGTATCACCGATGTAAGGCCCGCAATTGCACCCATCTTGATGAGGCTGGCAAACACGCCGAGTCCCGCATGATCGGCCACCTTGGCGATGGGGTCGGGCACATCGAGCTGGGTGTAGTTCAGGACGCCGGTGGCGATGGCGGCCACGACGATGTAGAGCACGGTGCAGATCACCAGCGAGCCCAGGATGCCGATGGGCATGTCTCGCTGCGGGTTCTTGGCCTCCTGCGCCGCGGTGCTTACCGCATCGAATCCGATGTACGCGAAGAACACGATTGCCGCTCCCGCCACCACGCCGCTGAAGCCGAAGTTCTCCCGGCTTCCGGTATTGGGCGGAATGAACGGCTTCCAGTTGTCCGGGTCGATGTGTTGCACCGCCAAGGCGATGAACAGAACCACGACCGCGAGTTTGATGATGACGATTACGTTGTTGACCGACGCCGATTCCTTGATCCCCACCACCAGCAGCGTGGTAACTACGCCAATTATGAGAACCGCGGGGATATTGAAAAGCGCGGTCACCGTGCTTCCATCCGCCATCGTCACCACCGTCCCCCGCGCGGCTTGAAACTGCGCCGGGATATAGATGCCGAGGTCGGCCAGGAACGACACCACGTAGCCCGACCATCCGATGGCCACGGTCGTGGCACTGAGGGCATACTCGAGCACCAGATCCCAGCCGATGATCCAGGCGATGAACTCGCCCAGCGTGGCGTAACTGTAGGTATACGCGCTCCCCGCCATGGGTACGAGCGAGGCGAACTCGCTGTAACAGAGCGCGGCGAAGATCGACGCGAACCCCGCCAGCACGAACGACAGGATAACCGCCGGTCCGGCGTTCTGCGCGGCCACGGTTCCGGTGAGCACAAAGATCCCTGTGCCGATGATGGCGCCGATACCGAGCGCGGTGAGGTTGAGCGGACCGAGCGCGCGCTTCAGGCTATGGTCGCCCGCGGCTTCGGCCTGCAGCGCGGTCACACTCTTACGTCGGAATAGATCCATCAAGTCCTCGTTGGTCTCGGGTCAGGAGTGGATGCTCTGATCGGGTCAAACCGGCTTCCTGGTGGAGCTTTGGGCTTCACGCTCGCGCTGCAGGTGGCTGTGCTTCCGTCCGTAGGCGAAGTAGATCACGAATCCGATGAGCAGCCACACAGCCAGCCGGAGCCAGGTATCGGCTGGAAGCGTTGCCATCAGGCCCAGACACGCCAGCACGCCCAGAATCGGGACCAGCGGAACCAGGGGCGTTCGGAACGGGCGGTCGAGGTCGGGTCGCGTCCGTCGGAGAATCCACACGCCGATGCATACCAGGGCGAAAGCCAGTAAGGTTCCGATGTTGACCAGCTCACCCAGAATTTGAATCGGGAACGTCGCGCTGATGAAGGCGACAATGATGCCGACGTAGATGGTCGAGAGATAGGGCGTGCGGTACCGGGGATGGACCTTCCCCGCCCAGGGGCCGATCAGACCGTCGCGTGACATGGAGTAAAACACCCGCGACTGACCCAGAAGCATCACCAGAACCACCGATCCGAGGCCGAGCACGGCTCCCAAAGTAATGAACGGTCGAAGCCACGATAGCTGGTTGATCTGCTCGACCGCATACGCCACCGGATGGGCCACGTTCAGCTCGGTATAGTGCACCAGGCCCGTCAGCGTGAGCGCCACCAGGACGTACAGGATTGTACACACCACCAGGGATCCCAGAATGCCGATCGGCATGTCGCGCTGGGGGTTCTTGGCCTCCTGCGCTGCCGTGCTCACCGCATCGAATCCGATATAGGCAAAGAAGATCAGACCCGCGCCCCGGAAGATTCCGCTCCAGCCAAAGTCGCCGAAGGCACCCGTGTTCGCCGGAACGAACGGCTTCCAGTTCTCGGGGTTCACGTACTGCAGGCCGAAAATGATGAACAGCACGACTACCGCGATCTTGAGGACGACGATCAGGTTGTTGACCTTGGCAGACTCCCGGATACCAACTACCAGAATCCAGGTGGCGACAAGAACGATGAACGCCGCGGGGAGATTGAAGAACGAACCGGTCCGGTTCCAGCCCTCCGCTACGCAGGACGCCACACTGTTCGTAACGTCGGCCGAGCTGCACCAGCGGAGCGGAGCCGAGGCAATGGCGGCGGGCAAATGGAGGCCGAAAACGTCGAGCAGGCTCACGAGATAACCCGACCAACCCACCCCGACCGTGGCCGCCCCCATGGCGTATTCCAGCACCAGATCCCACCCGATGATCCAGGCGACGAACTCACCCATGGTGGCGTAGGAGTAAGTGTAGGCGCTACCGGCAACCGGCACTGTGCTCGCCATTTCAGCGTAGCACAGGCCCGACAGCCCGCAGGCAATGGCAGCCACCGCGAACGACAGCACCACCGCGGGTCCGGCGTGCAGCGCGGC